>SXGQ01231493.1_pt1 | contig 141100 bp, 180 predicted proteins | sample 3178371 | NCBI WGS metagenome assembly SXGQ01 (sample SAMN11356859, study PRJNA531348) | freshwater metagenome | isolation source: freshwater sample F1-20 | place: China: Fuxian Lake, Yuxi | collected 2017-12-25 | reverse complement strand
ATCTCCCCACTAAAATCAAAACCCTCAAATTTTCCTCCCTTTTTTCTTTCCACTAACTCTACACCACACAAACTCTCCCCAAAATCAAAACCCAACATTACAAATTTTCCCTTATATTCCAAAATCAAAAACCCTCCATCATCATCATTTAATCCCACATCTACCACCTTTTTAACCTCCATCATTTCAAACCCCTTTAAAATTAAACAACAAAAACATCATAACACAATATCTAATCCCCTACAACTCACTCAACTATTCAATAATTCATTATCTCTTCTTCTAATTTACTCTCAAAAAAACTTTCCTCACATTCTCCCTCATAAAACAATTTTATCATATTCTTACACTCCTCAATACTAACTTCATTTTCTTTACAAAACTTCTCAATAATCCTATCACTCAAATTCAAAACAACTTTCATCATCATTCCCCTTTAAAATTAAACAACAAAAACATCATACCACAAATTCCCCTTCTCAAACAAAATTTTTCCTATCACCACCACATACTTCAATTAATAATTTCAATCATCAAATCCTTTACTTTTTCAAATTTTTCATATCTAATTTTCTCTTCTTCAAATCATTTTAACTATCACAAATCAATTCCTCAATTAATAATTTCAATCAATCCATTTTAACTATCACAAATCAATTCCTCAATTAATAATTTCAATCAATCCACTTCCCCCACAAATTTTATATTATAAAATTACCCAAACCCATACACCTAACACAAACCCCTTCAACATCAACCACACAATTTTCCTAACACAAACCCCTCCAACATCAACCACACAATTTTCTCACTAAATCTAAAACAATCACAAGTGAGACAGTGTAGGAACTGATGTGAACCTCGAGGTGGTAAATTCAGACTGTGATGGCTAATAGCAAGAGACCCGGCCAGTGTACCTGGACCGGGTCTCATAATTGCTAGAAATTGGAGGGTAACCAGTCCTGGTTACGTGTATCTACTCGAGATAGGTAACCAGGACTGGTTGAGGGGTGGTAACTAGTCTTTGAACTTCCCGCAGAACTCCGTGCTTTCGTACCCCAGCTTGTAGGCTTCATAAGCTGGACATCCTTCTTCGATGAGGATCTCCTGAGACATGTAGGTGTCGCCAGTGAAGTAGTGAGGACGGAAGGGGCGACCGTACCAAGCGTCTGCAGATCCACGATCATATGCTCCGCCGTGACGGGTGTAGCAAGAATCGATTTCACACAACATGCTAGCTCCTTTTGTTTAACGACAAGGCCAGTATACTAGATCCTGGCCTCGAGGTCAACTCTTAGGCAATTGCAGCGTAGACGCGAATATAACCAAACTCAGAGTGTTGAAACACTGGCTCAAGACCTTGTTGAAGCATCCTACGCATCACTTCATGTGTGAGTCGAGTGGCATCTGCAATTACTTGAGTCCGAAACACAACAAGACGTTCCGTCTCATAGTATTGACTCGTACGATCGGTGTACGTGAAGATTTCACCATTTGCAGAACGATCATAACGACGATCCAGAGCAATATTGAGAGCTTTTGCTGCTTGATACACAATCTCACGAACTTGCTTAGTGGTTGGAATTTCCATGATCATACTCCTTTGTTTAAAGTAAGACCAGCTTACACAAAACTGGTCTTGATGTCAACTATTATTTGGCAAGAGCTTTTTTGGCATTGTAGAAGTACGTCGTGGCACCAGCCTGAGACATTCCAAGCTGCTCCATGATCGCTTTGATGCTGTCCTTACGAACACCCTGAAGCTGTTGAACGATCTCTTTCGCACGAGCTGCTTTGGATTCTCCCTTGGCAGACTCTGCAGTCTCCGTCACAACGACCTCAACCTCTTTTTTCGACACTTTCTTTGCTTTTGTAGCAGACTTGGCCCGACGACCGTCCCGAATCACCTCACCCTTGGCTTGCTTGACAGTCTCAGGAACATTATCAGAACCGGTGACGATGGAATCAATCATTTGTGCGATGGCTTTAGACATTTCGAACTCCTTTGTTTAAGGTATGGCCAGGATCCCATGTCCTGGCCTCGAGGTCAACAGTTTAAAGATCCCAACCAGTTTCAGCAAAATTATGCTCGTAGAACGCATAAAGCTGAGCATCCAACCAATCCCGATACAGCTCCTCATGCATCTCTTCAACCGCCTCCTGAGCAAGAATCTGAAGCTCTGCATTCACATCATCCATTAGAGCCAGCTCACTATCAACTTCTTGAAAGAAACGATCTTGATCCATTTGAAACTCCTTTGTGATTTGATTTACAACAAGACCACTATCCCACAACAGAACAATCAGGGCAACAGATACTTTTCCTTGTGAAGACGCTTTTGATTCTCAATATGAAGATCCGACAGCAACAGCTTGGCAATATTCATTGCCTGCCTTACATGCTCACGAGTACCGTCCCGCTCACCTGCCATCGCAAGCAACTCCTGGCAATCGCTCAGGATTGACATCACAACCATTTCCATACCACAGAACTTTGCTGTGATACTGTTACCGAACTCCTCACGAACTTCTGCAGCGGTCATTCCGTATATCTTGATTTCCTTCTGCTGCTGCTCGTTACTGGTAGAGGCCGAGTGCTGGGTGCTGACATTCATTTGATACATCCTTTGTTTGTTTCAGTAAGGACAGTATAATAGAACAGAACAGTCAGGTCAACCAGTTTCTTGTAATAGCCCAATACATCATGCCTGCTCCAAAAGCTGTCCCTGCAGCAGCAGAGGAAAGTAGAGCAAACAGAGCAATAAGAGACTCGAGGAAGGTTGGGGTGGGAGAGTTAAGAGCTGCTTTCATTTGATCACCATGTACAAAGTTAACAGAACCACAACTATACTAGCAAATGGAGCCCAAGACCACAGCAAAAACAACCATTCACCAATTTTCATACCAACACGTTCAGATGTAGACAACCTGCTTCTCCTCTTGTTTAGCAGCACGTTCCAAAGCCTTTCGTTTCTTGTCCTGGTGCTTGACATTCTTGCAACGAACAAGTACACGATTGATCTTGTGTTTGTCAGCCATCTTACGAGCCCAGCTCATCGCACCTACTCCTTATCGATTGCGGTAGTAAATTGTATGAAACATTGTAATCAGAGCATCCCGAAGGTCTTCGCTATATGCATCTGAATACAGCTCTATTATATCAACAGAAAGAAAAGAGGTCAACTGCTCATCAGTCATCTCTTGATGACAGGCCTTTTCGAACGTCTCCTTGATATGCTTCACAAGCCATTCCGGAACATCGACATTTACCTTCATGCTCAATACTCCCAGTCGTTTCCAGTGTCAATAGTGGTGCTGCTGATCTTGATGATACCGTTGTCATAACAGTGTGTATCAAAAGGATGCTGCATGTCAACTATAGCTCCCAACTCTTTCATCTCATCCACACTCTTACGAGAGGTATGATCCACCAAAACACATCCAATGGAACCAGAGTCCACACAATACTCATTGTCGAACTGATCACGATAGAGACCGTCACCATACATGGTATTGTAGATGGCGAATCGACGACCGTCCTTCAACTCAAACTCGCCCGTCAAGCACTTGTTGCCTTTGATGATAAGATCACAGATCTCATCCCAGTCTTGAGTGTTGAAGACGTAGCAAAGATCACCAACGTAGTACTTTCCAGCTTGCATCATGATTTATTCCTCGTCCTGTGTTTCGGTCCAGATTGTATGATACTCATGTACTTCAACAAACCGCTTGAGCTCAGTTGTGCCCAGCCACAGCATCAACTGCTTTGCAAGCTCAGCAGTGTCTAGGCTATCACTATCAATCAAATCGAACATATTGTCACGGTATTCTTGATGCTTGGTCATGATTATTCCTCAGTCAGCCACGAACATATCAAGAGCGTCGTACAATCCAGCTTTGTCGCTCAAGAATTCGCCAATATAGATACTGGTTACATCTTGCTTCAAAAACTCAACCAACTGCTCTTGTGTCATCTTCCCACCAAACTTCTCTGAGAATGTATTCTCAATGTGAGTGAGAATCTCTGTGGGAATGTAGATGGTTACGTTCATTTGCTTTCCTTTGTTTGACAGTAAGGACAGTATCTAGAGATTTTGGTCTCTGGTCAACAGATTACATCTTCTTGATAGAAACGAACTGACCAACATCCTTCACATACTCACCAATCACATCGTCTTCATCGATGAGGACCCGAACAACTGGCTCAGACCTCCAACGAAGTGTGATTGGTTCATCGAGATTGATCGTATGCTGAACCTTACCACCATACTTCACCCGTGAGCTCTCAACAACGCCCGCGCAGGTGATACCATGGTACTTTGCTACGACTGTCTTGCCTTCCATGTTCCAATTCATGATCGTTCCTTTGTTTGACATGAGGCCAGTATATCAGATACCAGCCTCGAGGTCAACTCAGGCCAACTTCTTGGCGTTGTAGTAGTAGGTCGTAGCGCCTGCAAGGGACATGCCCAGCTCAGCCTGGATCATCTGAATTACATCGCCCTTTACACCATTGAGGCGCTTATAGATCTCGACAGCGCGATCTTGTTTGGTCGGACCACCATCAGATGTCTTCTTCACACGCTTTTTACGCTCTTTGCGAGGAGGAGCGCCTGCAGAGGATTCTTTCTTCTCTTTGACACGTTCGATCTTATCAACAAAACTAGCACGAAGCTGCTCACGAGCTTGATCCATTTCAATCTCCTCAGGAAAGCCAGGATAGGGGCCATCTTTGTACGTACGCTTAGGATCCATTAACCAGGTGTTATAGTGCTTGAGTTTACGTTCAAGGAATTCATTGTACTCATTGATACTCATACCAAAACGAGTAAGACTCATTGCAATCTCCGTTAGTTAGCAATGTACGTTGCAACCCACCACCAGTATACAGCAACCAATACCAAAAGCAACAGAGTGCCAACTATAGCTGCTACTGTTCTGATGAAATTGAACCACAACATCGTGAAATAGCCCATGAGGGCAAGACGGAATGTTCTCATTATGCGGCCCATACTTGACGTGATGCCATATACACGGCAGGAGAATTATACACTGGTTCGTTCGTTGCCTTGTCGTAGAAGTATCCAGCTTTGTAAGGATTATACGATACTGTCTTAGGATTGAAGTTCACAAACCCTTCATCCGTAAGATATCCTACGACCCCTGCATGAACATTCTTACGCTTCTCAACCAACACTCGCTGACGTCCAGCCTCTGAGACCTTGAATGTTGCATCCCTCAGTCTTAACTCTACTGCATGCTGGATTACTCGACCCTTGCGCTCTCCCTCGAGAGCTTTGACAGACCAGACCTTCTTGTGCAAATTGAAGTATACGAAAACTTTCATGTGCATCTCCAGTTGATGAGGCCATTGTATAACATACCAGTCTTGAGGTCAACACATATCAAAATAAGAAATCAGATATATGCGAATCATTCCAACTTTCTTTGTTCTTGATCTCGTACGATCCATTAACAAAACCGTTTGAATCGAATTCTGCCCTTGTCAAACGAGTAGATTTCGTTTTGAGGATTTGCCTCAACTCAACGCTCAACATGTCAAGGAAATTATCTAATTCTCCCATTATAGCCTTGTCTATATGATCATTGAACAAATGCTCAGCAAGAGCAAAGGTCTTAGGCTGATCTTCACTCACACAATCCATTACAAAGTCTGCAGCCGATTCAATAATGCTCTCAGCAAACAATTCAAGATGATCAAAAGATTGCCAATGTTTCATGATGATTCCTTTGTTAAGGTAAGAACACCATACCACAGAACAAAGACCAGGTCAACAAACAACGAATCCGCCTAAGCTCAAATACTTTTGAGGGCGGTTACCAACTACCATAAGCTTTTACTGCATGTCAACATCTCTTAGGGATCTGCACCTGCCGAAGCTTTACGGTGTCTTACGTCCTTCCTCAAGTTCTGACATCGTTATTTATAATACCGTTGCCTTGGTCTTTCATTTGTTCTATAATGATTCTATGCGTTCGAACAGGCACTCTGGGGGTGGACGGCGGCTGCGCTCCGCCAAAACGTCTCCTGCAAGCTGCAGGGGACAAAGTCCCCCACTCATTATACCTTGGCTAGGCTCTAAAGTCAACAGGTCTTTCTAAATGAGAATGATTCTTATTTGTGTTTGTAGATAAGAATGAGTCTTATTTGGCTGATGTTCTGTTGACATTTGCAGCAAGATGATGTAGTGGCTGAATGTTCAGAGGGGTACTGCAGGGGAGCTGGAAATGTTGACTTATTGCTGAAGATGACTGATACTCTGCAGGGGGAACTGGGTGTTCTTTTAATCCCCTCAGCAGACCCGCCATAACACGCCGGACATCGTTTTTTTCCGTATTTTAACGGTTAAGAAACTAACTAAGAATTATTCGTATTTGGCTAAAGAAAACGCCAAGTAACAGGTTTATACATGGCGTTAGCTTAGTGTTAGGTAACCGGGTTTACGCTATGTCAGGTAACCGGTTTTCGCTCGGGAACTAGTATTATTTTAATTAATATTTAATTATGTAAAAAATATTATTTGTTATCTAGATACTCATGCTTGTATAGGAGGATCTTCTCTAGTTTTACTATAGTCTTTTCTATTTCGTTTACGTTCAGTAAAAGTTGGAATGATTCGCATATATCTGATTTCTTATCTCTTTTTGTAAACGTGACCCAAAAGCTCTCTGGTTCATATTTTGAAGCTGGATCTAGGAACATATAGTATATAATGTCGTTTGTTTCCTTGATAATATTATTTTGCAACATCTTGCTCCATTTCGTTTGGTTTTCTTGGTACATCGAACACTAAGTGAATTCTTGAGACTTTTCCTGCATTGACGACTGTATGTTTATATCCAGGATCTATCGAATACAGTCGTCCTTCTTCTGGCATCTTTTCAACATTATCATCTATAATAAAAAATACATCTTCATTTGTTATAATTGGAATATGATACCTCACAACGTCTTGCGGATCTCTATGATATGATAGACATGTCTTACTCTCCATCTTCAATAACCTTATTCTCCCTACATCTAACCAATAATACTCCCTCACAACCCTCTCTACATCATTACACACCTCTTGAATATATCTACCAACCACCTCATCACAATATTGATTAAACGAAAATGGATCCAATAACCACATCTTATTAACATAATCATACAACGACCCGGACCCAAACGTCACTTGCTGTTGCAAATCATTACCAACAGTTCTATACTTCTTTAAATTAATTTGATTGTTACGATACTTTTTATAAAAATACTCTGCATCACTTACCAACTTCCCAACATCATAACACTTACTGAACTTCATTATATTAAACATTTTTCTTCCACCGATTCCATAACTCCACTACATCCCCCTCATTACCCCTACTCTCAACCGACGCATGACACTGCTGACACTCCACCCTCCCATTGGCAAACCCAGGATAACTAAACCTATCCAACGAATACGTCACATTGTTCGACCCACAAAATGGACACCCCTCCAATCGAACTTCAGACTCCCTAGCATCACCCAACATATACTCCCAATTGTCTATCTCCGGCCACTCACTCCTTATACCCCTCTTTACACAAAATTCTTGCATCAAATCCGTCACTTCACTCAATTCCTTTCCCCACCTACTCGCTAACCAAACCGCTAAATCATATAACGCTCCTGCAACTAAATCATGCCTGTTAATATCACTCATAAAATATCCTTCACTACAACCTTGTCAATACATACATGCTTGTCCCGACTCTTAACCACAATACCACCACCCTCCCTACACATACTAGCAAAATTATTTTCTTTCTTATATACATCAAAAATAATTAAACCAAATAAAATAATAATTGTAACAAAAAATAATCCCATCACCCAAGAATAACTCTTATACCCATAATTATCCATATTGACCTCCCGCTTGACCCATAATATATGAATAAACCTTGTCACGACCACCTTCTTCAAAACACCACACTTCACCAGGCTGCTTCATGTCAAACGCCTTGTTTGGCGATTTCCACCACCTCTCCACTAACTCCCAACTCCCCAACATAGCATATAATACTTCATCCAACTTGATCAGTTCCCTATTAGGATCTACCGATTTCATCTTTAACTCCCTTTTCAGTAAATTTAGTAACAAGCTTCTCTACCTGATCATCCGTAATCCCAATATACTTTGCAAATTTTTCTAACTCCTCAGCAACCTTCTCCTCTATCCTCTTACCATCAAATATCGCATTGTGTAATGCTAGGAAACCAGCACACTGCGCACGAACATATGCTTCTGGCCCAAACTTGAACACATTATATAACACATACCTATACGAACCACGCTCCTCTATTTCACCCTTCAATAATCGCCTAGCAACACTATTAAAACAACATAACTGCTGCTCACGATCCAAAGAATTCCAATACTCTTCCTCTTGTTGCTCAATCTCATCCATTGCTTTTTGAAATTGCTGTGATAACTCTGATAGCTCCGCAAGCGCATCTTCTATATTTTCTTTTGACTCGTTCATTATTTCACCATGAAATTAATTAATAAAATAAAAAATAAAATAATTCCAATTATTTCAGCCCATGTAAAGTAAAATAATTGGAAATTTTTCAAATTAAATAAAAATTTTTCAATTTTCCAGTTCACGAAGTACTACCTCCGCATCAGACTTACGAATAACATTCATATATCCTTCAGGCTCACGACTCATGAAACAATCACTGTATTCTCTTATCAAAGGCAACTCTTCACCTACACGGTCAGCATACCACAAATGAGGATCAGAACACTTAATGATTTTTAATGTCATCGAAAAACGCTTCATACATCAGTATCCAACGGATCAAGTGCAACTCGTTTCCACTCTTGGTCTACTTTTATCCAAAGACGCTTGTCTCGACCGACTGCCATTCCAACTTGCAAGTCATATTGCGGATTGATTGGAGCAAAAGTATATCCATTTGTATCTTTTGGAGCTTCTGGTGGTTTTGAGTTTCCTGTAAGAGTCAACATCGTAATTCCTACCGGTTCCATCGCTTGCTCAGCAACATCTACAGGAGCAGGTAACATCTTTTCAACAATTATTTCTTTTGTGTGAATTCTCTCTACTACAGCTTTTCCAGCTAAAAGCCCAGCAAACAACCCACCTACAGCCCCACCACCACGAATAAATTTACGCCTGTCCATATCATCTCCATAGTATTTTTTTTATAAAATTAGGTAAACGCTGATACCACCTCGTCTGCTTACTGAGCGTATATGTTCCATCTGGATTAGCTTTCCAAACCAGTATATCACCTTCTTTCCAATTTAATTCCACTAACACTTCGTCTGGAATAGGTAAAATTAAATCTTCACCCTCTTGATGTAAATATGCGGTCCACACAGCCATGATTCCTCAATAAAATCCAACTTTACGTTGAGGCGACTTGAATGCCTCAATTTGTTTATGAAAGATATCCGCTAGACTCCAACTCTCTCGACTACCTTCTAACTGAATATCCAACTTCAACGCTAATTTTTCCGCTTCTCTCTGATCAAAGTTACGGAAGTTAATGATATCAAAACAACGACCCGGTCTAACTAATGCTGGATCAATGTTCTTAATTGACGGTAAATTAGTAGAAAAGATCATTTTTTTGTTCTTTAGCGTTACTAAACCATCGCCAACGTTCAAAAACTTATGCATCATGTCATTACCATCAGAACGAGCGCCTAGGAAGTTATCAGCATCTTCTAAAACGAGAATGTTTCTCTCTCCATCTAGAAACGATGCAAACAGATAATCCTTCGTTAAAACAGCTGTATCATATGTAACCATAGCACTTGATTGTGTATGCTGCAATAATCCACGAATAAACGTTGTTTTACCCGTACCTGGAGGACCTATCAATAGTAAGATGGTCGATGATGAATTGATAAATCTATCATAATAATCAGTTAATGGTTCACCATCAAGAAAAGGATACATCTCGTCGACAGGTGCTTTATCGTTTCCAAGAGGGATCTCAACCGACTGTCCGTCATTGGAATACACCCACTCGATAATGTTCTTAACTTCTTCAAACTTGTCTATAAAAAAGTAGTGCCACTTTTCAACAAACTCCAATGACCCATACACACGCACTGTAATTGAAGTAGCAGAAATATCAAATGTGAAAAACTGTAGAAAATCAGGCTCTACACACACTCCCGTATCTGTCGTCACCTGAGAATAATTTATATCTTTCAATGAACACAAGCAATTAATCCATTCTTTACGATTAGCTAAAAGAGTGAATTCTATATGCGTTGTTTGAAGCTTTTGCTTGTTACGCTGAAGCATAATATTACTTGTAATGTAGTCCTTCACATCACTAGTACCGAGAAAAACTTCACGTTTCATACTATCGATACTTACACTATCAATGTCTTGTGCTGTATATGCAAAATGTCGTAAAAATCTAGTTTTTCTACGACGGCGACGACTAGAATTCGTACGAGTGAAATTACGAATCTGTCGCATAAGATAATCAATGTCAGTACTCATGTTAAAAGGGTGCGTCCTCGTAAACAGGTTGTTCAACGGTGAGATGTTTTCTTGCTTTTGTTTCTAATGTTGGGAAGGGCCACATTCCTTCACTTGGATGCATGATTAATACTTCATCTTTTGTAAAGTAATGCTGAACAATAGCTTTTTGACCATCTTGTGTCACAACTACTGTTCCTGGTTGTAGGAAACCTTTTTTCGACATTATAAACTCCATTGTTTGTACTTATTTCTCGATTCTTCAAGAGCTTGCGTTCTAACAATAGCTCCACCAAATATATGTTGGAATATTTTGGCACACTCTTCAAGATAAAAATAATGCTTGTCACCACTAGGAGTAATTAAAACATAATTCATATGCCCTCCATGTTTGGATTTAAGTGTAGATCGATTAAATGTTTATGTCAACGATGTTTTATCGTGGTATGACCGGAAAAATTCTTTTACTTTTGGAATAAATTCAGACGTATGTCGGTGAAAAACCTGCAGACCATCATTGTCTGTTGCAATTAAAATACAAATTCGAGGACAGACAAAATTTTGACGCTCGTATGCCATCAGAGCATATGCTGTTGCTTGATAAAAATAATCCCAAATCCACTCTTCTTTTTTTAATTTAGATGATGTTTTAAAGTCAATAATTGTATTAATACCATGCAATTTTGCAATCAAATCACATTGACCAGCAGTTTTCAATTCATCAGAATAAGACATAACTTCTAATCCGTATACAGTCTCACACCATTGATCGAGGTAATCTTTTATTTTTACAAACGATTCAACAGCGTTTGGCATCGAATCCTTTAAAAAATCAGTTTTATTTGAAAGATAACTTTCAAGCAGTGAATGGACTTTAGTACCTCTCCTAGATGCCTGCGTTGATATTTTCGTTGCTTCCTCAACTCCAACTCTATCACGCCAAGCTTTTATACTTTCTGCTTTACCAGATGATAAAACAGTCGTGACTGAGGGATATTTTAACCCAGAAGGAGTAATGTAATGACGCTTACCATCTATTACAACTCTTTCAAGTTTAAAATCCTTAATACAAGGATCCCAATCAAAATTACGTACATTCATTCAAATATCCTACCAGTCTTTAATGTAACATGTTCTTCTGTGTGTTGTAATATTGCTCCAAGCGCACTGCCTGCGTCTCCTGGATGCGAGGGCGTATACGTATTTTCATAGTATAAGCTTAATTTCTTCTTTATCCTCTCATTATACGCTACACCACCTGTGAATACAAGATTTGTTGAAAGGTGAGCGTATTTACAAGCAATAAATTCGACATACTTCTCAACCACATACTGTACTGAAGAAGCTATTTGTTTCTGTTGAAAGCTATCTTCAACTATACTTGTTGGGTAATAGTGAAAATTTCTTTCACAAATAAAATTATCATTAACTATTTTATAACCTTCTAAACAACTTAAATCTATCATTTCTTTTGAGGCCATGTTCATAAACTTATTTTCATCAGCATTTGGTCTTAACCCTATTTTAGCGACGTGGTAGCTATAAAAAAGGCCTAGAGAATGAGGATATTTAAGAACAAAAAGAGGACGTGTGTTTAATTTAAATGACGAAGCCTGATAAACTGCTAAACATTCTTTTTCACCAACAGCATCTGCTACTAATACCACCGCATCACGAAAACCTGATGTATAATAACCGCTTGCAGCATGTGATAAATGATGATTACCTTGAATCATTTTTTTAGGTAGTATTGGTTTTTCTAGAAATAAATCTCTAAAATCAAGAACACGCAACTTTCTTAAGAAATCACGCCACAGATTTTGATGATAGTATATTAAATCAGGAATTCCATATCTACTCATCTCTCCAATTGTCGATTGAGGTATATGCTTGCCTGTGTGTTTTCTAGCGTAGACTAGCTCTTTTCCGTCTAGTATGACAGCTGCTGCCTCATGATGACCAAAACTAAGACCCCAAAATAGACGCATACTTGTGTGTTATTTTATCAGCCCACATCTTGTGTGCAAGTTCGTTAGGATGAAAATCACTCTCTGGTGTTATTTTACCATTTTCATCCTCAATTGCAGACATAGCATATTTTTTTGGTTCAGAGTGAATTAAGTCAACTAGGGATTTATCTTTGATAAATTGAAGATACCTCTCATTATGATCAGGAAAAAAAAGATCAGATGATTTAAATCTCAAATCAAATGGTCTAAGATTGGCTAGATGTATAATAGATACATTTAATTTATCCACCATTAGATTTATTAAATTAAAATCTTTGACAAAAACTCTCGCACTATAATTAGCATCCCACATATTCTTAAAAAAGAAATCACATATTCCTGCATATTCAGGGTCGACAACCCTTCTAGAAGAACTGTGGAATCTGTATCCTTGAGTAGGGAGCAAGGTGCCCATACGTCCATTTTTCTTGTCCCAAAAAGGATGACGAAGTGGATCAGTCCAACCAAAAAGAACAACTAAATTAAACGATTCTTGTTGATTTCGTAACGTTTGCAGGCATAATTCTGTTGCTGTATTTACAAGAAGAGAGTTATCACTACCTGGTTTATGACCTGGTACAAGAATACGATTGCTTCTCTGTGCAATCAGATGTGGGTATGCTAGCGTTCTATCTTCCAACCCTTGTCCAAATGCAAACGAGCAGCCTACAGAAATTAAATAACGACTCATAATTAATAGATAAACCTCTGACTTTGTTTTTTAAGCTGACGAACCGACCACCAATATTTAAACATATAATATGGCTTAAGGATTAATTTTTTCATTCTTCGACTGCAACAATTAAGTCTTTTACAAACTCTGAACGAACAATATCTTGTTTATAGAAATGAACTACATCAAACCAACGATTCATTTTTGCTGTTACACTCATAAACCAATCGTAGCAACTTTTTTCCTTTCGTCCATCTAAATCACTTTGCTTAGTGTCTCCACATATAATCAGCCGACTATTTTGGCCTAAGCGTGTCAAAACACTATACATTTCATGCGCGGTCATTGATTGAAACTCATCAATTATCACAACAGCATTATCTAATGTTATACCTCGAACATAAGAAGTAGTTATGAACTCAACCATATTCTTTTTTGTTAGAATATCCCAAGCCGTTCCATTATCACATAACTGATTAAATATTTGTTTATATGGAATTGTATATACTTCAGTCTTTTCTGTTAAAGAGCCGGGTAAAAATCCCATGTCTCTTGTTGGTACTGCACTCCTTACTACGACGATTTTATCTACATCTTTACTTAGTAAAGAACCTAAGGCTAAATGTGATGCGATGTAACTTTTACCTGTACCCGCAGAGCCAACAGCAACTATATTAGCCCCTCGTGAATAGCCTTCTATCATTTGTTCTTGAGCAAACGTTAAAGGTTTTATGACCTTTAGCTTTAAAAGATCCTTTTGTTGTTGGACTTTCCTTTTTCTATCTTTCTTTATCGGATGAAGTACTTCTAAATCATTCTGCGAGTAGGCTAATTTTACGTTCAATATATCCTCCTTAGAACGTGTTTATAGTCGAGCGCGTCCAACGGGCGTCGTGCTTTCTCCTTATCTCTCTTAAAACATCACGGAATCCATTATCTGGTTTAACGTCAACACTTGACACAATATTAGAGACGCCAACAACAGCTTCGATATGAGAGTTTTCTTTTAAAAACATTTCACGAGCACTAATAGACATAAATTGCTCAAATGTTTCATTTGTTTCTTTGTTTCGAAAAGTATATGTTGGCATTAGCTAGCCTTTTTTCGTTTAGCTCTTGTCTTTTTTGTTTTTGTCGTTTTTGTTTCTTCAGCAGGAACCTCGGATTTGTTATTTGTTGGTTCGGGACGTGACGTGGGAAAAGGCCAGGGTTTATCAGCGTCTCCTTCTGCAAAAGTATTAGCTACTGGAGATGTTTTCACCTGCCCATTATTTGGTTCTGTAACTGGAGCAACGTTAGATTCAGCTGGAGGAATCGGCCAGGCAGCTTTAGCTTCTAAAGGTTGTGCGGCCGGAGGTGCTGGCAAAGGAGCGGACTGCAATACAGGTTCTACCTTGTAAGGTGCGTGCATCTGCTCTGCTTTGCGATCAATGTAATCTAATGGATGTTTCTGGTCATCCTTTTTTTTCCCTGTTAACCATTCAGCAATTTTTCGAAACATGTTGTCTCCTTAGTATTCATCGGACCTTACTAGTCGGTCATAATCTTTGTTACGTAAAGCTCTATCTAGGTTTCTCATCATTCGTTTATCTTCAGCTTTGCGTTTGATGTTGAAATAATGACGAGCATGATCTTCCTTTTCATCGCGTCGAAGATCTTGTTTACGGTTCTTGTTCACGGCTTCTCTTTCTCCTGTTGAAAAATAATTCCTGGAAAAGCTTGATTGACTAGGTTTGATGTTATTCCCTTGTAAGGGATTTTTTTATCCTTAACACTGCACATAAGAGCAGCGTCTTTAGGACAAAGATTTTCAAGAAACTCAATGAACATGGTTTCTCTTTTAATTGGATGAATACTCTCTTGCTGACTAATGTTAACAAAGTACTGTACTTTGCGTATTTCATGAAAAAGCCTGGCTTCTTGGTCAGGTAAATCATTTGGCTTATAAGGTGGAGAACCTTTAGGTAACAACCATTCGATACGGGGATCTAAAGCGTATTGAAGTATAACACGTAACGGCATGCTGTCGTTTCGCTGTAACCACTCGACCTTTTCTTTGGTTGAGCTAATTTTTGAACATTTTTCTAAGATTTCAGATATACTTAAAACCATTAAAAGTCACCTATAGAATCCATCAAATTCTTCATTCGATGGCTTATTAAATAATTAAACATATTAGAACGAGATTTGTTTGCTTCTGCTTGATATTCATGCAAAATAGCTGCACGGATATGAGAGGGGATCATATTCAAGTCAATAAGCATACGGTTTCGCTGCCAGTTTCGTTGAAGTTCATATGACAGAGATTGCGGATCTGTTTGAAGAATTTCATTTATTTTAGTTTCACGAAGAGGTTTTTGTCTTAATCCGTCAACTATACAATTATCTGGTGACAATACATTAGGGATACCATCTCCACGATCGCCTGCAAGAATTAAATGTTCACGAAACAGCACTGGATCTTGCGTTGTTATGTCTTTTTTCTTAACAGGATCGTGCTGATCAACGTTTGCATACACATGAAGTTGAATAAAATCCTTATCACCGCTCAAAATTAGTATTCTTTCACTATTATTATTTAGTATTTCACCGTACTCCATCACTAAAGTGCCAATAATATCATCAGCTTCTGCACCTTCTACCTGAATAACACGATAAGGAAAGTTATCTTTTATTTCTTGCTTAACAACATTAAGAGTATCAAAAATTACATGCCAATCAATTTGTGACTTCTCACGATCAATTTTTCGATTAGCCTTATATACAGGAAAATACTCACGTCTCCAGTATTTCTTGTCATCGCAAGCAATTACAAGTTCTCCATATTGTTTACCAAACTTCACTCGTAATGAACGAATTGTATTGATAATCATATGACGAATCAGGTCGGGCTCAAGTGTATCTGCATGAGTACCGACCTGTGTCATAATGTTAGAGATCATCACTTGAGACAGATCTAAAATAATCATAATTGTTCTACTTTACGTCCTATAAACAAACATAGGACCTGGTTGCTTTCGACTTTCCATATCGGGATAACGACTAAGTAATGCATTCAGAAGGTTTGTCCAAATAGGAACTATCCGTTCCCATGAATTACGTAATGTAACAAAGCTTCGTTGAACACTCGTTGCTTTCTCAATACCTACTGTACTTTGTTGAAACCCTTGAATAGTGAACTCTAGATGAGTTTGAAGAATATGAGCATGCATGTGTGCATCTTCGTGCCACTGATACATTACCGTACAACCGGAAGCTGTTTCAAACAACGCTCCAAAGTTAGGATGTACGCATACACATTTAGCACTCATGGCCTCCATTAAACTAAGACAAGCCGTCTCTTGCCAAATTGAAGGGTAAGCAAAGATATGTGCTTTGGCAAGAGCCGATCTCACTTCATCGTTTGATACCGTGCCGTGATAGTTAATTTTAGGATGATTTCGACACATATCAAACAACTGCTCGTAGTCCTTGTCTCGATTTTCCCATCCATAAATTTTAAAACTAGAGTACACGTCCAATTCTAAGTTATCATACTTAGCACACAATTGATCGAATACAGGTAAAAGAATAGCTAAGCCACGATGAGGTGTCGTGTGGTATATCAGTTTAATCTTATCCGTAGATTTATCAATAGTTTGTTCATCAATAGGTTCAATAGCATTTTCGATCACTAAACACTTACTCCACGGAATACGATAAAATTCAACATATCTTTGCATTTGCCAATTAGAAACAAACACAAGTAAATGAAATTTTTCATGGCCGCCGTTGTGCAGGTGGTTTGATTCAGGATCTCCGGGCAGATCATGTAGCCAAAGAATTCGTATTTTATCCTCATGTAGTTCTCTAACACGAGAAGGGATAATTTGAAATTGTTCAAGTAGCTGTGAGTCTATCCTTTGCTCTAGCCCTTGACGCATGAGCTCAGTACCGCCTTTGGATTTCTCCGATATTTCGTTTGTATCAAACCCCATAATTAAACTTTTCCTTGTAATAATTCCATGTTGATGTAATCATTTCTTCTACTGAACTATGAGTATATTCGAAATTATATTCATCACAAAACTTTGTTGGGTCGGCAACAAGATAAAAAGGATCTCCTAATCTTCGTTCGCCTATTGTAACTTGCGGTGTTGTTTTTGTCAACTGACGAAACCATTGAAACATTTCTTTAACACTTGTACCTTTGCTTGTTCCTAGGTTATATACATCACTACGAGAACGGTCATTATTCATAGCTAGCATCATTGCTTTGCAGACGTCAAGAACGTGTATATAATCGCGTATACATGTGCCATCGCGAGTAGGATAATCATCGCCATAGATTTCAAAAGAACGACCAAAAATGACCGCATCGGACAATCTCGATAAAAGATGGGTATCATTTGTTTCTTCTCCTAATTCTTCATAAGCACCCACCACATTAAAAAATCGAAAAGATGTGGCCTTGATATCGTAAACAGAAGCTGAGTTTAATACTTCTTCAGCAAGAAGCTTACTTCTGCCATAAAAATTACATGGGTGCGGTGTATCATTTTCACTAAAAGAGGTATCGCGATGTGAATTACCATATACAGCTGCAGAACTTGCAAAGATAATGTGACCTTTCCAATTTCGCTGAACAAGTTTACTGACAAACGAGGTTGTTCTAGCTGTATTATTGTGGAAATAGGTGATAGGATTGCTAAAACTTGGCCCCACTAAGCTAGTAGCGGCAAGATGAAAAATAACATCAACCTTTTTGTTTATTATAGTAGTAACAAAATGTGTTTCGTCGAAAGAACACCTACTTAACGAATGAAAATTTCTTTTTGTTGAATCTTCATAATCGGCTTCCCAATCACAGGCATGGACTGTATGACCACTTTGCTTAAGTAAACGACACAGAATAGAACCAATATACCCATGGGAGCCTGTAACAGCTATGTTCATTCCATTAAACCTTTGACCGACGCTGAAAATAAGTCGTGCTGTTTAAGGGAGCTCTGATTCGCTGTTTGAGCTGTAGCTACTCGAGTTCTTAACTCCGTTGTACTAAATCTATGATCACGACGGTTGTAATGAATACGAATACCACGCTGTTCACATATTTGTTTACCTGTGAATGATGTATTGATGTACTCTTCTCCAATAATCCTAACATTTATGGGAAGCATTTGAAGCAAGTCTTCGAGATCATCTTCTGTGTTGTATACAAATATCTCATCCACATATCTCACAGCTTTAAGCTGTGTATGACGCTCAACCACACTCTGTACAGGTTTATTTTTTGTTGGCCGGTCTAAACTAGGATCATTTTGAAGGCCTACAATAAGATAATCACACTGTTGTTTAGCTTCTTCTAACATTAATACGTGACCGGCATGTAAAAGATCAAATGCTGAGCAGGTAAACCCTACACATTTTTGTGAGTTATTCATAATTAAGTCACAACATCGTAGCTAATTACTGTTTCAAAACGAAAAGTTCGCCAAGCTTTTTTCTCCAAATCCCAAACAGTACAATAATCATCATTAATTTGAACTTTATCGGGTTCTTCAGCTTTTTTTTGAAACACGTAGTGCTTAATAGCTTCAGGTCGAAGAGTTGCTAGCATAACACGCTCTGTGTTATCAGCTTTAAGGAATCTGACGCTTACATTATTTGTTTTTAACAGATTTACAACAGCGTTTCTATTAGATTCAGTATTTTCCATAAAAATCTCCATACAAAAAAGGGGCATTGCTGCCCCTTATTATCACAGCAATGTGTCTATTTAGACAAGACCCAAAGCTTTAGCACGATATCCAGCTGCTACAATTTCACGGCTTGGACGTCCTACATAAAATTTATGAGTAACACGACCTTTAGAATCTACATTGCGACGACTTTTAATAGCAATGCCGTTTTCCATACGAATTTCACTAATAACTTTAGTAGGTGATGCGATACCATACCAAGCACGAATTTGCTTACTGGTTAGTTCAGCGCCTTTGAGAAAAGCACGACGAAGTTTTTGTTGTTGAGTCATATTTGTTCCTTTCATAATAAATGTTATCCCAAACTGGGAAACGATAATGTACTATATTTTTTAGTACAAGTCAACGAACCAAGGATGCCTTTTTCGGAGAATACGCATCCTTGGCGAGTTTCATTACACGAAAACCAACGCGAAGAACGTAAAACTTTTTGCCTTCAATTTCATCTTCGTTAATGATGTCACCAGTAATCTCTTCATTATTCATTTTATTAAAGAGAGTTACGTTTGATTTTACGACATATTGTTGTTTCATTGAATATGTTTCCTATGGATTCGACATACAATCCAATCATTATAATACATTTCTGGATTCATTAAAACATCGTTATCAAATTGTGCTTTAGCTTCGAAATACGAACATTCACCTTTATTTTTACAAAGCCGAAGTATTTCTCGACGAAACAATTGTTCCCCAAATTGTTTTACATCTTCCTGAACAGCCTTCGAACTTCCATAATATTGTCTCCAATCAGACTCGGCTAGATATCTTTTTCGTTTACCTTTAATTACCTTGGTTTTTTTAAACCAAAAAAGTTTTTTACCTATGTAAGTTTTTTGATTTGTTAAATTGATTATCTTATAAACAAATCCGTAATCGTTATCGCTCGGTCTTTCGAAAACATCCCCTTTGTATAGCCAGGGATGTTCGTATTTCATTTAAATAAATCCTCTTCATCATCATCTTCATCAAATTCTTCATCATTTGTTTCCATCTCACTTCCACAAAATGGACAAAAAGATATGGGTGATAAAGGGGTGTATGGTGTATGGATTACAAATTCTGAGTCGCATTCGTAACAAATGTGTGGTTGTTGTTCATCGTTTTCAATCATGTTTCCTCCTTCGGATCTACAATCAACAGATCACTATAATAACAGACATCAAGCATTTCTCTCCATGTCTTTCCGTATATAGCATGATCTTTTTGATCGATTGTAGCAAACCCTCGGACTCGTTCCCAACAACAATAACAATTACCACAATGTACGTGTTTTTGTACAGTACAGGAAAAAGTTTTATATAATAAATCTACTTGATCAAGTAAGAAAAATATCTCTATAGTATGTTGTTTATACAGCCGAATAAACGGTAAAAATATACCTAGTTTGTTGATTCTTTTTATTTCTTCTGCACTTTTCGTCCGAGTTTGTGCAAACAATAATCTGTTAATGCCATTGAACCAACCATCCAAAGAAACAATTTTTTTTGCTTGAATCATAAGATCATAACTTTCTTTTGGACTCATAACCTCATACTTCCTGTCTACTACATGTATTTGATGAGGAGACAATCCTGCTTCTTGAGCTAATTTAAATGTGTTTTCTGATTCCCACTGTCTACGTCCTGATATAAACCCCGTAAACACATGGACATTTTCCTTTCCATATACCTGAATCAAAAGGAGAAGCAGAGCTGTTGACTCGACTCCTCCAGACATAGATAGACCTACGGTTGTGAATTCTCGAGGGAATTCTTTCTCTAAATCAAGGACGACACTGTCCTTAAATATTATGCTGCTTTGCCCCAAACTTCTTCCCATGATCCACTCAAGGCTCCTTTAGCATAATCAGTTGCTCTATTCTCAAAAAAGTTTGTATGCGTTGGAGCATTAATCATCTCTTCAACCCAAGGTAGCGGATTTTTCTTCACTTTCATTATACCCTTGAGACCCATACTAATAAGACGACGATCAGCAATGTAACGAATATACCGTTTAACGTCATTAGAAGATAAATCAGGCATATCGCCCATGCTAAATGCCAGATCAATAAAACGATCTTCGAGCTCGACCATTCTTGTAGCAATTGTATAAATTTGTCCTTTAAGCTCATCGTTCCATATACTCCTATTTTCTTCAATAAAAGTACGGAATAACTTAATCATTGACTCCGCGTGCATTGTCTCATCAACAATACTCCATGTTACAATTTGGCCCATCCCTTTCATTTTTCCATGTCTTGGGAAGTTCAAAAGCATTATAAAACTTGAAAATAGCTGCATTCCTTCAGTAAATGCGCTGAAAGCAGCAATTTGTTGAGCTATAGTTTGCTGATCTTGACCTGCAAGTGACAGAAAGTAATCATGTTTTGCTCTCATTTCTTCATATGCTAAAAACTCATTATATGTTGTTTCAGGCATTCCCAACGTTTCAATTAAATGACTATATGCAGCGACGTGTAAAGCTTCTCGTGCTGCAAAACCTGCTAACATCATACGTACTTCAGGCTGAGGAAAATAAGGAAGGTAGTTACGTACGTAACCGCCAGCAACGTCGATATCTCCCTGAGTAAAAAAGCGAAAAATATGTGTGAGGAATTGTTTTTCTTCATTTGTTAAACGGTTTCTCCAGTCCTTAACATCCTCAATCATAGGTACTTCAGTGTGAAGCCAGTGACTCTGTTCATGTTTGAGCCAAGCTTCATATGCCCATGGATAATTAAAAGGCTTGAAAAAACTTCTTTCGTCTGTTAATTTAAGTTTATTTTTTGTTGTACTCATTTTTTTCTACAGTTATCCTTCAACACCAACTAGTTTTAGCGTCGCCATAGTACTCACGTGCAAATCCATTAGCAATCAGCATTTGTCGTAGACTTTTTCCATCTAATAAAAGATCACCTAGTACACGCCCTCCAAACTTGTCCCAATCCATCAGAACAATTTGTCGCTTTTGACTTTGGTTAATGGCAGTCCGTGTAAACGCTGTTGCAGCCTGCCCTCTAGTATCTTCTTGTGCACATTTCGCTCGATGAGCTTTTTCAGGAGTATCGACACCAAACACACGAAGATTCAATTCTGGCTTCAAAGGGGCCGGGAGAAACGGTGCCTGAAAGGCAACCGTGTCCCCATCAATAACCCTGTTAATCACAACATCATAAACAACGCCTTCTTTTTGTTTCTGAGCAAAAACAGTTAACGGTATAAACAGAAGTGTGATTAACAGTTTTTTCATTTTTGAACTCTTTTTTGGATGTAGTTAAGAAGAACACCGTACGCAGGTAAAATAACAAGTAAGCTAACTAGCATTTTAACAAAAATGTGATTTGTAGCTACCTCAACCCAGTTGTGTTCAAACCTACTTCCAACGTTTTTCCAGAAGGCAGCACCGAAGAAAGTATATGTATCTATCACTGTTGCAACGACACTACTAAGAGTTGGTGCAATCCACCATTGTTGATACTTTTCACGGAAGTACTGGAAAACGTATACATCGAGTAACGTACTAACAAGATAAGCAAGTCCGCTTGCTACGCCTATACGTACCGCTACATGCTGAGGAGCTCCAGAAATCATAATAATAGCCATACTAGCAACGATAGCAGGAATAAAACTTAAACCAACAACAAGACGACCTGTCTCTTTACCAATCATACGGACTGTCAAATCGGTAGCTACAACAACAAGTGGAAACGTAAATGCTGCAAGAGCAAGGACATGACCAAATACAGTGAATTTGTAATTCACCAACCAATTGCTAAGAGCAATAATAAATGTATGGAAAGCTACCAGCTTCCAAGCAAGTCCACGGTCTACGGAACCAAAAAGTTTATTAAACATACCTTCTCCTTATTTAACGGGCCAATGTTTATTGTATTTCTCATAGTAGAATGTTAGGTCTTCATCGTCGTCGTTATAATACTCAGCAACATAATCAGACTTAACTTTACTATGAACGTTCTCACATAATGCAACAAGCACTATATTATCCCTCGTATATCCATAAGAATACAACGAGTTTAAGATCCAATTCCAATTACTCCCTCTTATAATACCAGCTTCAACAAGAACAACTTTCCTTGGTTTCACCTTAAACCAACTCATAGTGTGATCTAACTTTTTTTTACATACTTCGTTTGTCTCATCAGGATATGGAACATCAACGGGTATAATTGGAATTATTTCCCCTCTCTTAGACCAAGCATGAGCTAGGTGCATAGCTACGGTGGCAGAGTAATCGGGTGATACCATCATAACTGCAGTATCCGAGGGATCAAAGTCTCGACAATCGATAATTGTTTCTAACTTCTGTAATAAATGAAGTTCTTTTTCTCGAGTAATGAAGTGTAACGGTCGACGATTAGGCATGCTGACAAAACTCGATTAATTCTTGTTCTGTCGGACAGCCAGCTCTACGTTTCACTTCTCTACCTTGATTAATCAAAACTAAGGTTGGAAGGCTACGTATATTATACGTATGAGCCATTTCTGAATTCTCATCTACATCTATACTAGCAAACTCAATGTCTGGAAAACGTGGTTTTACATTTTCCAATAGACGACTCAGTGTTTGACATGGCTGACACCAGTCAGCTTGGAATTTAAGAATCTTCATATCTTCTCCGTTATCCCTCACATGCTAAGCAAACGTCACCATCTGCTACGGCTTTGAGATCTATCTCCTGTATAACGAGACGCTCGATCTTTTTCGATACTTTATCAGCCTTTGCTAGCTTCTCGCTTCGACAGTAATACAATGTCTTGAGGCCCAATTTCCATGCTAAGAAATGAACCGCATGAATATATTTCACATCACTGTCTGGGCGAAAAAACAAATTAATTGATTGTGCTTGATCGATAAAGACTTGACGGTCCGCTGCGTGTTCAATAATCCATCGCTGATCTATTTCCATTGAGGTCTTGAACACATCTCGCATCCATTCATTCATCCACTCTAGATGTTGGACAGACCCGTCATTAGCAATGATACTAGACCAAGTCTCATCGTACCAGCCTTCTTTTTGCGACTTAGCCTCTTCGTAAATAATCTTATCCAGATATTTATTTTTATTTAGATACGCTCCTGAAAGAGTGTCCTGTCGATATGCGTTTGCTCGATAAGGCTCAACGCTGGGGCTAGTATTTCCCATGATAATAGATGAGGAAGCATTAGGGGCAATAGCCATAACATGAGCAAAACGACGCCCAGTACCAATGCAATCAGGGGCTTCACCTCGTTCTTGACCGAGTTGCAAATTTGCAGCATCGAGTTTAGTCCTTATAATTTTAAATATTTTTATATTTGTTGATTTTGCGAGAACTCCCTCAAAGGGAATATTTTTCTTTTGTAGATATGCATGAAAGCCGAGAGCACCAATACCGATAGACCGTTCGCGGCTAGCACTGTATCTTGCGCGTGATATGCTATCAGGAGCATTATCAATGAAATACTGTAAAACATTGTCAAGCATCTCCGCCACGTCCCGAAGAAAAAATTCGTCATCTTTCCAATCATCATAATACTCCAAGTTTAAAGACGATAAGCAACATACAGCTGTACGCTCTTTGTTCGTTGGAAGAATAATCTCGCTGCACAAATTTGACTGTTTAATACTCAATCCAAGTTTTTTCTGAAACTCTGGCATCATACGGTTACTAGTGTCTATAAAGTGCAAGTACGGCTCACCTGTCTGCATTCTGAGTTCAAGAATTTTCTGCCACATCTCTCTTGCTGAGACAGTTTCCCGTACTATCCCATTATGAGGATCCCTCAGTTGCCACGAATCATCTGCATTAGGATCTTTCATACATTTTTCGATTATTTGCATGAAGTCATCCGTAATGTTAACACCATGATGGAGATTCAAAGCACGCATGTTTGGATCACCCGTAGGTTTTCTCATTTCCAAAAAGATAAGAATATCAGGATGACTAATATCAAGATATGCAGCATAACTACCACGACGAGTCCTGCCTTGTCTATAGGCGAGAGATGATGCGTCATATGTGCGAAGATGCGGCATGATTCCAGTCGATTTATCATCCGCAGAACGAATACCGACCCCAATTCCAATTCCACCCCCTAGCATTGAAAGCCAATTTACTTCAGACAGGCAATCTACCAACCCTTCTGCACTATCATGAAGGTAAGGCAAGAAACATGAAATAGGTAACCCACGTTTAGAACGACCAAAAGAAAGAATTGGTGTAGAGTAACTAAGCCAATGTTTAGAGGAGTATTCATATAATCGCTGCGCATGTTCCTGATTGCTACCAAAGCATTTAGAAACGTAAGCAAACCTTTCCTGAGGAGAGTTTTCCTCGTCACGCATGTAGCTTTCTTTTAGTCGTTTTATACCTAGCTCATCAAAAAGGGCATCTCGACTGTAATCTATTTGTACATTAAACGAACTGTTCATCGCTTTTATCCTTCTACGAGTTCAGATGCCATAGGAAAAACAGTGCTAATGACATTAGCACACTGCCTGGCTATTTCAGAGTGTTCTTTCTGTGTACCATGATCAGCACGAAGTTGAATGTAATGGATCCACGACCTGAGGGTCCCGTTCATATACAACCGAGAAATAGTCAACCCTTCTGGTAGTACGGCTCGAGCTTGTTCTTTTGCAATTCCTTTGGATATAGCCCATTCATATGCATTTTTCGCTTCAACAATGATTCTATTTTGCATGATTTCCCATTGATATGCTAGCTGTCTTTCAGAGTCTATAGTCATATCCAAAGGTTTAGAGTTCTGTCGATTTGTAGTATCTTGTAACCGTGCTTCTCGTAACACAAAACTGAGGTCCTTCGTTGGGTCAGCATATCGTTGGCTAAATTCTTGAAAACTAAAACTTCTGTGCCGTAAGATCTGTCTTGCAATGTCTCTTGTCGTTGTGATTTCAAGACAAGCGGATACCATTTCCAACGGACTCCAGTGTTGATGTTTGATGAGGTATCGGATAAGACGTTCTGACGTCTCTGTATTGAATTGATTTGACGGGTTACTGACTCGAGCGCAGAATGCAATAAGTTCCTGAACATCATAGAGTCCTTCTTTTTGTAAATCAACAGACGGTTTCGAATAACTAATTAACTTAACATTCACTGATAATTCTCCTTAATCCAATTCTCTGCTTTTGTTTCCGCCTGATGGTATTTTTGAATCAGAGACTGGTGATCAACAATTTGACCATTAACAAAAAAAACTAATTCGTAACCCATTGTCGAGGTTGCGTATATAGCTGCTCTTTTTTTCATATTGTCACTAAAAAACTCACCAATAAGTTGCTTCTTAGAATCATACTCTTTCCACATACTACACTCTCTTCCATTGATTTAATTGCATCAGTGCAAGCAAATCTCTATAAGTATTGTTAGTAATGATTTTCTGTATGTCTGATGTTGTCATACCAGACACAACCATGTCATTTATATCTTTAAACAACATATTTTCAGGCCAAATACACACATTATACCCATTCCGAATCATTCTTTCAATAGAAGAAACAATATTAGCATTACGTGGCTCGTTGTCGTATATAAACGTTGTTTTACTTGGGTTAAGCATTGATATTTTATCCATATGTGACCCTGCCATAGCTATGCAATTCGGTAAAAATAATGAATCGATAGGACCTTCTACAATGAACACATGTTGTGACAAATCTAAGCGCTCTAAACCAAACAACCGCGGTGTTTTTTCATCTAATACAATAGTGATATACCTCGGTCCTTTATCAAAGAATGATCGACCCTGGTAAGCAAACATATTATTTTCTTTATCCAGAAATGGAATGACTAACCTAGGCTCGTCCCCGTTCTTCAAATTAAATTTACTTGGTTGAATAGAATTTGTCCATTGTTTAAATTTAGGTGCATAAAACAACTTTGAATGGAAATGAGATGGGATTTTTCTGTTCACAACGTAAACTTTTGCTGGATGATCAACGGCAAGCTGAGATATTTTTTTAAGCTTCGATAGTTCTGTGAACTTGATAAACTTCGGTGTGATAAACTTAGAAATATCGTTGGTTGGTTCCTTAATACGTTCAGTATTAACATTGTTACGTTCAAGATATAGTTCTTTCCTGTATTCAGTATATGCATTAGGATCAATAGTTTCTAAAAATTTACCAAACGACATGGACGCGTTACAATTATGACAAACATAAACAAACCCATCACCTTTACTAAGGATATATCCACGAGCTTTAGTCTTACTTTTTCGTGAATCACCACAAATTGGACACCGCATATTCCAAATATTATCACTTTTGCGGCTAAACATTGACAGTCTCGGAGCTAAAGCCCCAATGTATTTAAGATCAACCCATAACATAGTACCCCTCCTGTAGCAGTACTACGTTACAACATATTGTTTAGGAAGACAACTACTTTAAAAAATGAGATGCAAGATATCCAAGAGCGAGAGCTCCGCCGACAACCATCCATCGCCAACGTTCTATTACGATAAGCCGTTTATCAATTTCTTTTATTTTTTCCATCATTTCACGATGTTGCTCTTTTGAATCCACGCGGTGTTCTTTTATTTCAGCAGCAAGCTGTTTTACTGATATTTCGAGCACGGCTATACGTTCCCCTGTGTCAAATGCTTCTACCATGATATTATTTCTTTGGCTCTGGTTGAGGTACAGCTGTGCCTTCGAGCTTTTTGTGCACCTTGATCTCTTTACAATCTTGAACAGGCTTTCCTTGTTTATCTAAAACCGGCTTTCCATCGTTTGTAATTTTATCAACACAAACCTTCTTTGTTTCGGCTGCAAACAAAGGAGAAGCAAGGAGGAATAATGTTAGTGAAGCGATAGCTATAATTGAATTCATAAAACATCCCTTTTTCTTCTATTTATTTGTTCAGAACCTTTGCTAGCAAATCGTTCCGCTGCAGTAACACCTAGACCCGCTATTGCAATATACATCATACCTTCGAAGAGATTAGAATCAATGGTATACCCAAAAAACAAATTTGCAAAGAAAGCAATACTACAAAATACGAACGCAAAAAAAGTTACTAATCTCTTACTACTTATACCTTGATCGCTTACGTTTGATTGAAATATACTTATCAACGGTGGCATCATAGCTCCGGCTGTGGTGCTTGAGGCGGTGCTAACTTACCACCAAACCCTGTTGTTACTTGTGCAGGTGGAGCTGAAACAAATCCAAAAGATGGCTCTGCTTTTAATCCCGGCGAAAATGAAGAAATGGCTGCTGGTGCAGGAGCTGGGGGTGGGGGTGGTTTTGTAGCTGCTTCGATGGCTTTAGCTCGTAAATCTTTATCACCACCAGCCAACATAATACCAGACAACGTACCCGTTAAAAAAGTCGCTATAGGTATAATTAACTCAAAAAATTTGTTGTCTACAGGACTCATACCATTCATAGGCTGAGTAACGAAAATTAAACTATACAGGACAACGAATACAATACCAAATAGTGTGAGACCTAGAATAATACCAATAAAAAACTTTAACCGGGCATTAAGCTCGTCTTCAGTGTATTTTGGACCTTCCCATAAATCTTTAATCATTTACAACTCCCTGTACATGAATTTTGATATCCGTTTTGTCCATTACCGTTTCCAGTACGCTTTTCATAGTGTCTCAAATCCTCAGGACATGTTCCATTAGCACTACAGTAAGGTTTCTGGCAAAGCTTTTTTTCCCAATTTTCAGGATCTTGACAAGGGTATCTGTATCGTTCCTGACATCCAACAAACAACGGTATAAAGAAGATAAGTAAGTACTTCATTAATGATCCCCGATTACATGAAGAGCGTGTTCATAGTGTTTTATACGATCATCGAGTCCGATTGTACCACCATTAATTCTTTTTGTGAGTGTGAGTATATCACCTTTATCAGCCCACTGATTAAGTTTGTTGGTTTCCCAAAACCAACATGCAGATTGAGCTGCACCTTCAAAAGTCATAAGGTATTCTGAGGCTTCCTCGGGACTAATCTCTAAAGATGCAGCAAACCACGTATAATTTTGACGGCCTGTTAATTGTATTAATCCTCTTCCTCGGTATCTGAAACCATCGCCACTTTCTTCAGGCCCATTACCCATTCTATTTGCATAGATTCTATTAGCAATAGCTTCCTGTTTATTAGGACGACTTGCATATTCTTGTGCTATAGCATCATCTGGAAAATATTTTGCGAATAATTTTCTCAAAGATTGCCAACGATAGTTAAGATTTTCTTGAAGAACCATAAATCCACCAGACTCGTGCGCACATTGTGCAACAAAAGCTGCTATTCGACGTCCTGTATTGATTTCATAATCTGGTAAAAGTTGCGATAAAGCTGAGTGCCAATGTTCAATATATGGATTTTTTGGTAAAAGTTCTTTGAGCTGTTCTTTTGTCAATTCCATGTTATTTTCCTTTGTTAAACACTGCATCATGAATATCAGTCTGTTCTTTGATCCACTTCACTAATAAATCATGTTTCGCTGCGCACTCATGATAAAGACTGTAATTTTTTGTTATTATCTTTAAGAATTCACTTAGCTGTTGCTCGTTTTCTTTGAGTGTGTTTAACTGAGGGCATGTCTCTGTGATTTGTTCAGGAGGTTTGGGAAAAGCATGTTTCACTGGCCCAGGCGTAACACAGCCAACCAACACAAGTGTTGTCAGAAGGATTAGTATTTTCATTGCGGTCCTTTGGCAGCTTCGTTATGGATTTTAATAACTTCAGCTGGTAATTTACATACATCATTATATTTGACAATTTCTCTGTCGATATAACGAACCGTTTCTTCACCCTTTTGTTTAATGACCTCACGTTTGGTAATGTACTTGGTTACTACTTCTGTATTAACCTTTTCAGTTTGAACCTGTGACTCTGCATATTCCTTTTCAAGCTGAGCTACTCGAGCTTTCCAAGCGTTTTCATTAGCGATTGAACCAGCCATGTATACACCAACTACAATCAGTATCACAGAAACAAGCTGGATAGGGGTTCGATAAAGGTATATGGCAGGAATCGGAATAAATCGTAACAAATAGGTTACAAGATATCCAACAATACCTAATATCAGTAGTCCGTAAAAGAACCAATCAGGAAGGAAGTTTATTAGCCACATTCTTTCTTCTCATAATTTTTTTAGGTTTAATGAGAGGATCGAAACCGGCAATGTTACCTGAGGCTGCTGTGTTTACAGGTATTAAATTTTCTTCACGAAATTGTTTAAACGTCTTCATATTTTCCTCAGTGTTTCAACAATGCGTTCGTCCATATGTATATCAGAGCTGACAATGTTACGATCATCTTCGCCGATGTTAAAAACCACATCAGGCATGTAACCCATTAAAACCAAAAATGGTTTCAATAGATGATAATGACCTCTCAACTTCAAAAATAACATACGTGTTGTTGGTTCAACACCAAAGATATTATAAAGAACTGTCAGGTGATTAATTATTAGTCTTTCTTTTAACTCACCCACTTCTTCATAACGATTAAACAATCTTTTTAAATATTTAAATCTATTAAGATCGTCGTAAAACTCTACTGTATCATAACAGTGTGGATTGTCATAATATTTTGCAGCGTATAATAAAAAATTTGACTCATCAAGTTTTTCTCGCATCTTACCACGTACTCAATGCTGCTCTCTTCCATGTGTTTGCTGAAACGCAAACATACACATAAGATGAGTCATAACGAATTTCACCAGCTGTACCATTAGCACTCGAGTTAGCAGGAGCGCTGGTTGTTTTTATAAAGGAAGCACGAACATTAGCACTATTAGATAACAAGTTAAGTGCTGTGACAGTCTTAGTAACAGCGTTTGTACTAGGATCTGTCACAACAAATACTAATGTATCGCCAGATACGGAGTTTGTTGTTGGTAACTCCGTACCTTTTTTTGCCCGATCAGCCATTAGCTAGTAACCGTTAGAGTAGCTGTACCCGATGTAACGTTTACAGCACCAGCTGCGCTGACAATCACTCGATATTGAACACCGTTCAATCCCGTCACATCATCGACAGAGAGGCTAGCCGTACTTTGACCTGAGTAAACAGCACCGTTAGCTACGTTAGCAAAACCAGAACCTGAGTTAGCTTGCCACAGATAACCAAGAGTAGCACCTGCAGGAACAGAGACAGCACCAACAGTAAACAACGCAGATTCGGTAGCTGTTACGTTAGCAGATGCATTTGAAGGCTGTGATGAAATTCTGAGCTTGTAATCAGGTAACGTGGCGTCATCGCTAGCATCCGTAATTAAACTACGGTTTGACATAGCAACTAATGTCTCGTTCATCACACGTGCACCTTTTGTTATCAACAGATTCCAACCTGGTGAACGAACAGGACCACCCTCAACTCGTGAAGTTTGAACTTCATTAGCATCAGATCCAAACTGGCCAACAGTCAATCCCGTAATAAAAGCATCAGCTGTCGTGTTGCCAAACAAATCCGTTCGATTTGCTGTGTTTGGTGTCTTACCAACTTGATCTAGCGCGAACAGCGTAGAATTTGACGCTGCATCAGATGTACCCCATAATGGCATTTTATTCTCCTCTTAGGATATTTGTGTACTATTTATTTTTCATCTAAAGTCAGCATATCCAGGAGATACTGCGACTTCTTACCCATTTTTCTGGGTTTACCATCCACAAAAAGCACAGTACCAGACGACGGAACTAATCGGTTAGATGTGCTTAATTCTTTAACTTGCTTTTTATCAACCTTTTTTTCATCTGGTTGACTTTTAACAATAACATTGTTAGCAATTAAAGGCATGTCAATCCTTTGTTGACTTAACATGTTTGATCTTAGCACCCATTTCTGAGGCATCATCAAGTTCAGTATCGGTCAAGTGCTCACCTTTATTGACCCGACCTTCAATACTTTTACCAACAGCTACAACTTTATATTTACCCTTATGCTCTCCAGTTCCATCTGTAATATGGATAGCGTGAGGATGAATTGAAGCTTCTATAATATAATCTTTAAATGTAATCATTTGAACGTTTTCCTCTGAAGCTGGTACTTTGGCGCCGCCGTGCTTTTTTTGAATAGCTAATCTATGCCCTCTAAGTCTTTTTAAAGGCGTGCCTTTGTCAAAAACAGTTGGTGCGACAGCTTTTAAATAAGCACTGACCTTTTGTTGTGAGATCTCTTTAATAACTTCCCCTTCCACGTTTTTATAATGCTCGGATATTTTTTTGAGTCTTGATTCTAGATCTCTAATTTTGTCATGTGTCTCTTTGTGTTTTTTCCAATAACGGTAATCATCTGAGGTATTGTAAGAGGGATCAAAGTTCTTTTTAGCTGCTTTTAAATTAGTTTGTAGTTCGGTCTTGTTAGCAGAATCACTACTATTTTTTTCTGATTGTCCAGCATTACTTTTAGCAGCATATTGCTTGCTAGATTTAATTCCAGCACGATCCAGCCCGCGAGCTCTATTAACAGCGGTTCTGTAAGCCTTACCATGCTCCGGCGATTTAGGATCTGTAGAGCTTAAGGTACTCATAGCTTTCTCATGCGAAGCTTTAGCCTTTTTAAAATAACTTTGATTAATAGTAATTTCTTCTAGTGGCTTTTTCATAGGTTACCTTTTGTAATAAGCATGAACTTTATTTCCATGAAATTCAACATAGTCAGCATGATGCATTTTTGAGCTATCATCAGTATGAATGAACGGTTTATCTAAAGAACCTTTGTTAAACCTAACCTCTCTCTTATCATGCTTAGAAAGATCAGGCTTTCCTCTTTCGATGTCACCTTTCATATAAACATAAACCTTTTTACCTTGTTGGTGAGCCTCATGATCTACATGAGGCTTCGCATTTCTCAAGACAACCTTCTTATCCTCATATTTAAACGCCTGATTATCATCTCTAACTTGCCACGCTTGATTAACAAAATTATAATTAATTTTATCCTCTATAACTAGTGGATAGACAAGAACACCTTCAAGTTTGACAAATTCGTTAAATGATAACATGTTACATTGACTTTTTCTTCTTATGATTCATATGCGCTTCTGAAACTAGAATTTCGATTTCATTAGTATATACTCGCTTTATGCCTTCGTCAAACATAACATCGTACCATTCGATGTTGCCGTCTGAATCAGGTTCGGCGTGTTGACTAAAGAGTGTACGCCCTTCACCAAACTGTTCAGATTTAACATGAAGCGCGCATTGATGGCTGTAGCCATTTCCTGGTGTGTCTTTTTCTTCGTTCTGTTGCTCGACTTTCGCCCATGCTTTACGGTAGCCAGCAACACGTTTTTCCACCTTCGCAGCACGTTTAGATCCTGGTTGTGGATCACCGCTACGAAGATTTTTATTGATGTCTTTCTTAGCAGCTCTCATATAAGATGTCATTTTTTCCTGCGAAAGCTCGTCTATTAGCTCGACTTCTTCTCTAGTCGTTTTTACAATAGCTTTTACAAGCCCATCGGTTCTTTTTTTACTTTTTTGTAAGTTTCTATTTTTAACATCATCAAGATCGTAAGCAGCAGCAAGTCCTGCTGCATAATCATGAGCAGCTTTGCTGCCTACAGCTTTGGCCATATATGATCTAAGTGTTTTTTTACTTAATTCATCAATTTGCTCAAATTCTTCGTTTGCTTTCTTCATTGCATGTTTCGACATTTTATCATAAACTGCAGCAGACACATGTTTCCCTTCTTTTGCATCTTTTTTTGATATCATCGCATATTTCTCAGCATCTCGTTCTGCAACTCTACGCTTCACACCCTTCATATAGTCACCTTCTTTAACTAACAAATCACTTTCTTCTTTTACTTCTTTATCCTTAGCATGCATTTGTTTTAATGCAGACTTAGAAGTGGAAATTGCATCTTCTTTATCATCGTGATAGCTGACGGGACCTTCACCCATGTGCTTTCCGTGTTTAAAGAAATGCACCTGATATTCATTGTACTCAGGATCACGGTATACCTTTGCACTATACGTATCACCAGATTCGTGATGGATTATACGCTTAGCTTCATCAAGCTCGAGATGCTCACCCATTTTTTTTGTATACTGGGTACCTTGGGGAGTTTTCTTTTTTTCAAATTTTGAAGCCGGAACGCCGACTTTTTCTTTTGTTGGCCATACACCCTTAACACCAGGAGCAGCTTCGCCTGGCTTCAAAACTTCTTCTTTACGAACACCTCGTCCATGTAACACATCACCGTGCGTAATTTTGTCATATGGAGGCTTCATTGCGGCTAAACGCTTTTCTTTCTCGTTGCGTGGTTTGGATCCTTCGACTGCTTCTGCCATTTTTGATGCTGAAGCATGAGCTGCAGGGTCAGCCTTTGGTGTTGCAGGTTTTGGTATCTTATTCATTTTTTTAGCAGCCATAGCTTCTTGTTCAGCAACATAAGCTTCACGAGTTTTTTGATTTATTGCAGCAACTGCAGCTAGTAAGCCTTTAGGCATGTCCTTAATCATTTTTTTCTCCTAATCGTTATCAATGATTTTAAGTTTACGTTGTGCTTTAATGTTTCTAGATATTCGAAACTGTTGGTTATCAATATCCATATCTTTTGGTTCTGGGGTTTGAGATAACGATGGTCGAGCGAATCTCGTCTTAACATCTTTATCAGTAACGTTTTCTTTCTTATTATCTTCTATTGTATGATAAGATTTAATCTTTTCGACATGATCTTGGACAAACGAGTGTTCTTTCTCTAAATCAGCTCGTCTTGCCATTTCCATGGCTTTTTCAGCATATTCCTCAGCTTTTTTAATATCATCTTTTGTTGATTTTTCAACAGCAATAACACTTTTTTCCAACGCAAATAACTGATCAAGAAAATGAGCAGTCCTCTCAGCAGCTGACGTGTTAACATCAACGGGTAGATTGGTATATAGCTTTTGTGCTTTAGGACACATTTCAAAGTGCGAGGTGGTATAGGAACCTACCACAATTTGATCTCGGTAATGTGTTTCAATTTTTTTTGCTTGCTCGTACACCGCCCGTAAAGCAGACCCAAAACTTTGATATTTGGATTCTGACTGTGGACGTGAACGTATAACGCTCATTAGTGATCGGTATGTCATTTGTCTTCTTCTTTAAGGATCGAACGTAACATGTACAAATGAGATTTATGAGATGTTATTCTATCCTGAATAACATTAGATAAACCAAACTCACTGTAACGCTCGGCTAGTCTGTATGCTTCCATTAAAGAGCTAATAATTTTCGTGTTGTCACTATATAAATTTCGATACATTACCATTACTTCTGGTGCAGGATCCGTGTCAGCTATTGACGTTAATTCCAGGATTCGTCGTGGACTAAGAGGAGCATAAGCGTCAAGCGTCCGAATTTGCTCACCAAGCATATCGACAGCTCCGTTCACTTCTTCATATAGCTTTTGAAAAAAGGCATGATGCTGAGGAAAATCATCTCCCTCAACATTCCAATGATACTGCTGTGCTTTCATACCAAAAGCAACCGTATCAGCAAGTACTACTTTAATTTGTTGAACTAATTCTTCCATTATTACCTCGTTATTTCTTCCCAATCTATTGACGCAAGAGCACTAACCGTGTTGACTGATGCTGACATGGCAATCGTAATCGGCTCAGGTGTACTTGTTAATCCGTTTCGCTGTAATTGAAATTTAAACAATGCTTCTTTAAGAATGTCAATGGTTTGTGAAGCTTGGTTAGTGATACCAATATATCCCTGTGCAAGCACTTGTCCGCCGCTTAAAGCTGTAGCAGATGTATCATACTCAACAGTGTCATCTGCACTTATTGTTGTCCATGAAGGAGATGTCAATGTTGTTCCTCTGTATAATCTCCATGCAACGCTACAAGGATTTGAATTAATTCCTAAAATAGACAACGCTGTCACAATATTAATAGCATCCAGATAACCAGACCTTAGCTGAATAGAAACTAAAGGATAATATGTACCTGCTGTTGTCAACGTCTTTGGTGTTTGTACAGGAGTACCAATAGCGTGCTGATCCCCACGCAACTCGTATCCACCCTCACTTATAACCGTGGAGCACACTTGTTTTAGTGTACTGGAACTTGCAGTCGTTCCTGTGTTCTTAATTTCATAACGCAACGGCAGTGATGCTGTTGTCATGTATGTTGAATCGATCAAGTTTGCGTGATGGAATGAATGACAGTGTATCATCTTTCCGTTGATAACGAATCCACATCTTACCGTGCCTAACCCAAGCCACTCTACATCAATGAACAGAATTTGTGCTTTTGTAAGATCCAAAGCAATCTGAGACGGACTTGATGGTACTGCACCCAACAATGTATCGATATTCCAGTTAGCCTGTGAAACACGTGTTTCTGATACCGAACCACCAACATACGATCTTTCAACAAAATTAATGGTTGATCCATCTTGTTCAATGTATATGCCGTTCTGTGCACCAAAGTAACCGACACGTTGACGAAGGTTTGCTTTAGCTGGGCTCATTACAAATGTACTCATTATTTGTAATGATTTACCTGGCTGATATGAAAACACCTTTGTTGTTTCGCGAATGATCTCCGCATCAGTTGTGGTATCAAGATTGAGAGCAACAATACCAGCGTTTGCATTGTGTGCGTATGTCGCTGTTGCTGTGTTCGATGTACTCCAGAGACCGTTGTCTTTAAATCTATGCGAGGAATCAAACAGTGTAAGTGGTGTTGACATCCTTGCACGACCGAACGCATCTACAGCTACACCAGAAGGATTAGCGGGTCCAACCAATGAGCCGTATTGGTCCGCAAGCATAACGACCTCATATAAGGTCTTATTGTCTTGCAGGTATTGGTGTGTATCTTTTCTAAACTGTGCCATTTAACAATTCCATTTTCTAAGTGCTAGTGCTTTGCGAGTGGGTTTACCGTTTGGTTTACGCATTGGACCTTTAACTCCACTCATACGTGCACAGAATGATTTACGACGGTTAGCAGCCTTACTACCTGGTTTTAACTTAGATGGTGGTGTCGTAACAGCCATTGATAACTTGGAGCCAGGATTTTGAGCACGGTACGATGCGATACCTTTACGATTCAATCCACCTTCAGGATTTTTGCCTTCTTTTCGAGTCCAAGCTGGTGTTTCTTCATGTATATTAATACCAGCTTGTCTAAGTATACTACGAGCAAGAAATGGACTAATAGTTTTATGACGAGGTACAGCTACGTGTCCAGGACGATCAGGATGAATAAACTTATCATGAGGCGCTGAGCCTGAGGATTTTGTTATACTGTATCCTGCATCGTGCAACATTCGATGTACGTCGCGCGTTTTTGTAATAGCACCAGCTATTTCGTTTAAAAATTGAATAAATGTAATCACTTTTTTTCTACTTTCTTCATTTTTGTAGCATACTTCTTTTGAAGCCGCTGTTTCAAAAGATCTACATTTGATAACATTTTAAATTTGCCATCGGGCTGAAGCTGGAACACACCCATTTTTCTTGGGTCTGGAGTTTTTCTATATTCACCTGGCGTGTCTTTTTTATATGTGTTGACAAGACTTGTCGTACCTTCAAAACGAGAATCTGGATTTTTGGTACCCTCCCGTATAAACGAATCACCTTGTACTTCGTATCCACCAGTTACAGACATCGAGCCTTTAACGCTAGGTCCTAAATCTGGTCCAGGTGCAGCTATATTAGAATGTTTAATTTTCTTTGGTAGTGTTTTCTGGGGTCCAAGATATACTTTATGAGCAGGAACTACACGACCCGATGCACTTATTTTTTTATCCATAGTATCAATCATGATACCCTCTTTTACAGGTCCAACACAGTTGGGGTCACCGTTTGGCTTTAAACCGACCATTTTATAATTTGCCCAGCATGGATCCTTACCTTTAAGTTTTTTTGCTTCATTAACCATATAATCATTATATTTCTGAGCTAAATGTTTTTTTGCTGCAAGCTCGTCGTAAGAAGAATGTTTTATATGGCCTTTAGAATCAACAACATGATACACTATTTTTTTGTTGTATGGGCTTTTCTCACGTATTATATGAGGACGCATAGCTCCACCTGTCCCCTTCATACCTTTGCGCTCTTCAATAGGAATTAAATCGTGATCTTCTTGTAGGCTAGCTCCGCCAGACAAAAACGAATTCACACGATTGATTGCATATTGTTCTTTAGTTAATTGATGAGTAGTAGGGTAAGAACGCACACCTCTGTTAAAAACCTCTCTAACAACCTCGTAAGGCATTTCAGCACGCTGTGCTTTCACAAACAGCGTAGTTGAAATCTTTGATTCTTTATCGCGGGCTGCTTCCTGTACTCGTTTAATAGCTTCGTTAAACGTACGAGGTGGTTGTTTTTCAGGAGGATTAATAATAATTTGATTAGATTCAGAACGCTTACTAGCATTAACTGTTGCTTGTATTTTTTTCTTCATATGTGTCCTAGAGGTTTACCTTAGCCTAACTCTTTTTTTATTTATAAAACTTAAAAGTCTGTTCCGTTTGTTGGTATTTGGTTAAGTTTGAGAGTGAATCGAATTTCTAATCTCACTCGATCGGCTGTTGAAGGTCTCAGACGACCCTCTAACGTACATCTCACGGTCGCAGGTAATAAATCAATTGTCCCTGAAGGAGTCAATAAACTGCTCACGTAATCAAAAATTGCCAACTCGTCTTCTTGTTTAAGATTTGCTGATACAATATCTACTAACCAAATTTGCTTATCTACCACAAAAAAACACACTACGCAGTCTGCTTTTGAAGATCGTTGGGAAACATATTTTTTAATTTGACGATTCAGCTTTTTACGAGCCAGATTAAATGAATTATTTACGGATCGATTTAAAAATGTTAATGGTGAAGCTACTTTACTAAACAACTCAACTCTTTTCTTTCTTTCTTTCATATCAAAAGAAGTAACAACTGAAGAAGACATTATTTTTGAATTAAAGATTGTTTTAAAAAACTGATACTTTTCATTCATAGCCGACTTTGTTTCTGTATCAGTGTTTAAATAAGCAATCAATTCTAACTCTTCCTCACGGCCTTCTTCATTTTTCTGTGAATCATAAGAAAATTTTTCTCCATCCCAACTTACACGCGTCGTACCGGTTAGAGGTGATTTTGCCGAACTACTTTTATACTCAAATATTACATCTACATTGTAGAAGGTTTTAGGGTTAGAAGGATTTGGAACTTTTATCTGAAATCCAAAATCCGGAAAGGTGGGGGCACTACCCGCAGGAGTATTAACAATGGTGCGTGTATTTAGAAGTTTTCTACATTTTTCAAATGCATTCCGCTCTGCTGCATCAAAAACGGAGGAGGTTTCTTTAGTTTGATATGTAGCCATTTTTTATTTTATTTAGAATACACGCTCCCACTCAAAATTAATAACTTTTTTTGACATTCTACCTTCATGTGTTTTATTACGTTTATGAACAAACTCTTTTAAATCAAATCTAAATTTCTTATCTGGCCATCTATTATTTGGGTGTATAAGGGTGAAGTCATCGGGATATATGGTAGTAGGTACATCAGCCCATATGACATCTCTTGCTTTACGTACATATTTTACGCTCCAATCGTTAACACAGACCCTTTTCAAAAAATAATCTAGGCTCTGTAAAAATAACCGATCTCCCCAATGAATGTTCGTAAACTCTTCATCATACCCACCTGAGAGCCAGAAATCGTCTTTATGAATAATGTATTCATTGACAGAAAATCCATCGTCAGAGCTACGTATTTTTTCCTTAAATGCAAAGTATTTTCCACGTTCGAAGATACCTTGATCTGCTTTTGTTAGAGCTATAAGTGTTGCGTCCGGATAACGTCGATCTATATCAGATAACAAATTCCATTCTGTTTCTGTTTGCTTCATTAAAAGATTACGAGCACCATGAGAATTGAACCCTATATCTTCCTTCACACGAAACAACCTCATGCAAGAAAGAGGGGTGTGTTTTTCAAAATATTCCACTGCTGGATCTCGCACAGATCCATCATCACATATATTCAAACGCACATCACAACCTGCATCAACAACACGTTTACATGCTTCATACCACCAATTAAGCCATTTTGGTTCGTTATAATAAGTTATATTAAACGAGATCATGATGTGAATCTTGAAATAACGAGTTTATCAAGTCGATCTATTTTGTGTTGCCACCAAGATATAGGCTTAACTGTCGCATGAGCGTTACTCCCATCAATAAGTTTTTTTGATGCAGGCCGAGTACTGACGTTGACAAACATAGCTTTTTTTGACAACCGACACATATCATCAAGCACAATATCAACCAAATGTTCCGGTACATGCTCTAAGACATCTATTGATATTAATAAATCGCTTGGGTTAAGGGGCCTAGAGATAAAAGATTCGACTCCTGGATCATAAAAATCCACCCGTTCAATACCCCATAGTTTTTTCAATTGATATGTTTCCCATGCTTTTGCTTTCCCACACCCATAATCAATAACTGTTTTAATATTAGATTTTTGTATTAGTTCTCCAATTTCAAAAATGTAAGAAACTAACGAAAATCCTTGAAAGTAATCAGGATATTGATTATGTGTTTGGCGATAAAGTTCGTGGGATTCCTCTAGACTTAACGTATTTATCATAATACTTCCACCATAAATGTGAATACATTGTGTGTTTGTAGTTTTCGAACCATGGGCCACCATCAGTGTAATGAATGGCTTTTGGATTTTCTAGTAAATAGTAATCATCCAACGCATTCCATTCGAACGGTAGATATCCCACTTCCTTATCGTTGGCCCACTCAAATTGATGAAGCGATCTTCCGGGCATAACAGTATTGATATAATCAGGTGTTAATTTTTGACAACTTGGATGAGCGTTATTAAAAATTATTAGACTAGCCCAATTTTTCTTAGGCATAAAATGCTGGACCACTCCGTCCATTTTTTTTGACGTATTTGGCATGTAGGACGGGTGGTGAACAACAAAAACAGCTTTGTCCTTGTTTTCCACATACTTCCATATTTGATTAATGTCTACTAAAAATAAAAAATCACAATCACAAAACAACGAATATCCCTTATACCGTTTTATGAATGGTATCATAAAACGAGTGTATGTAAAATCTGTTGATTGTCTCGCTTCACGAGGTCTAGTGAACTCTGGAATGTTTTCACTTTTAAGAAAGGTAATATTGGGTTTATCTTCTATAGATAGGTTTTCTTCGATTGAAAACTTACATACCTCTGCTGCTATAGCTTCTCTCTGATCAAACCCAATAAAAATATCAAACTTCATGACAAAGACTCCGTAACAACTTTAGACTTGGAACATAAGATACATACTGCTCGTTTGTTTGTTGTATTTTTACACGAGCTTCCTCTATGTATACGGGCAAATTATCCATGAGATGTGAAACACCCTGGAATTTTTTAATGATAACTGCAGCAGGGAAGGAATTGCCAGTAAGTTTACCACCATCGGAATAAATTATTGAAGGTATATTTAAAAACTTTGCTACCCATGCAGCCGTGCCATGATATCCAATAAAACACGTTGCCTTACATAACATCTTGCACAAATCCTCGACAGGCGTCCTGTAATCCACATTCGCAACATCGTATTTTTTTCGTATAGTAGCAAGAACGGATTTCCACTCACTTGCAATAGGATCTTTCCAAGACTTTCCATATTCCTTCAAAGATAAAATATTATTGATCGTGCTATTAACAACAATAAATTTAGATGCTGGATTGTGGATGAGATGGGAATTCCATTGATTATGGAAAGGATCATCGCTGACACAATCCCATTCGTAATTGATATGATTAACACTCAAAGGATTGTTAAATTTATGAACAAGCGTTACGTTTGTATCTTTTTTTTGACATTGAGAAAAAAGATAACTTGCACGAACCCAAAGTTGCTCTGGATCAGAAGCGTGTACTTTTCGTCCAACACCATGACCCCATCGAAAAACTAGACGAACGTCCGTTTTTAATTTATAAGAGATATTATGTGCGTAGCATATAGGGGAAACAATATCTCCATACCCCACTTTCCCCTTCCATAATATTTCGATCATTAATTACATAGCGTAAACAACGAGTGCGTAAATTGGTACGTTTTCTCTCATCATCCCGCCCATCTGTAATTTAGCATCTTTCTTTTTTGACGTATAGGTTGCCAAATGACGATATCCACGCGACTTAATACGTTTTCGAAGCAATTGTTCGTTATCGATGCTGAAAATATCTTCAATTACGTAACACTTGGTCCAACTGCCTGTCAGATTGAGAAAAGTTTGAAACTGCCAATCAGGACGATGATCACCATCATCTATAATAATATCAAACCCTTCTCCAACTTCTTCTTTGATAGCTGTTCGTGCAGAATCAATATAGACAAAACGACTATTTTTATCCGCCTGAATGATAGAAGGGTAGGTATGTGATCTATCTTTGACATCAACACCAACCAATTCAGCTTCGGGGAAAAGTGTCCGCCATGCACCCATTGATTTACCGTTTAGAACCCCTATCTCCAAAAGTTTTGACACAGATTCAATATTTTTAAAAACCTCTGCATACATCTGGTCCCAACCATGCATACTTCCTTTATCGGTGTCCATTGCTGCAAAAGCTCTGCTAATCATTCCACGTGTAATTTCCATTTAAGCGCCCCTCGATTGAATATGAAATTCAATAAAATCAATTGCTTCTTCATGCGTCGTAACATAACCACATCGCACACAATGCTCAAACCTATGAAACATTATTATGCATATACCTATTAAAGGCTTTGTGGTACTAACCTTGATAACCCAATCAAACATGAATACGGGTTCAAACGACACTATTTTAAGCATTATCTTTTATATCAGGATATTTAGTTATATTTTTATACAGAAGATATTGATTGAATAAGTCATGTTCAAGAGAGACTGCCTCAACTTCCCAAGGCAGATCGTTGTATGGCGTGACATCCGCATTAATTGGTTGCCCTTTCCATGTATCCGTACTTTCGTTCAGCTCACCTTTAGCAAATTGTTTCAAGTGAACAAACTCATGAGCGAGAGTAAGCAGCATTAAATTAATATTACTTCGGTACCTTATTTGTATCTCAAATTCCCTTGCTTTATACCAATCATTATAAAACGTAATCATACAGTTACCGAGATCCTCTAACTTTCTTTTAATTATAATATTAACTGTTATATGTGGAATCATTTTCGATGATAGTAGGGATAATGCATAGAAGTATGATGCGTGCTTCATCTCTTCTATAACGTTAACATCGCGACACCCTTGCACGGTAACGATCATTATTCCTCGCTGACTTTTTCGTTCATTACTCCACTAATAATTTTCCACATAGCAAAGGGACTGTCGAACACAAAATAAATGTATGTACATAATGCTATAAGGCTCATGCCAATCAGCAACAGTGGATAAAAAGCTAACCATAATAACATTTTAATTATGCTCTGCATTAACTAAATCCCTTAAATACATCTTTTGATAATTTATCTTTTGAACGATCAAAAACAGGAGTATCATTTAAAACATCATGTTGAGCAACTTGCTCAACGTCATAAAGTTTCATCTTAGCTCTATCAACGCCTACGACGAACCTTTTCGTTACAGTCGGATCAGCGTATCTATTTTTTAACTGCTTAACCATAATTTGGTTTAGTTCCTCGAGCTCCTCGGTAGAAATAAGAGCAAACATAAAATCCACGGTTGCAGGTAAACCAAATGACTCTGATGTATCTTCTAATCCAATATCAGAACTCGTATATCCGGAACGAGTTGTTTGTGTTGCAGAAACAATTGGTACATCAAACTCGACAGCTAATCCCCTTAGTTCTTCTGCGATAGCTTTTACATATGTATAAGAATTTACATTAACGCCATTTTTCAACCGACTAGAGTTACATATATTTAAATAATCTACGTAAATAATATCGGGTTTAAACTTTTTCTTAAGCTTGAGTTCGTTAAGTAAATGTCTGAAGTTACTTGATCCAGCACTAGCAGTTGGATACTCTTTGATAATCAAGTTGCCTGGAAACTTGTCTTTAAGTTTACTAACCTTTGTAATATAGTCATCCTCACTAAGAAACGTGAGTTTGTCTAAGGAAACATTCAATAAATTAGCATCAATTCTTTCAGCAATACGTTCTTCAGCCATTTCCATAGTTATATAAAGAACATTCAATCCTTTAGCAATATTAGATGCAGCGCAATGACACATGAATAAAGATTTGCCAACACCTGTTCCAGCAAGAATAACATTCAATGTTTTACGCGGTAGACCACCTTTCGTTATCTTGTTAAAATATGATAAATCAAAAGGAATACGAGTTTCTTCTTTGTGGTAGAAGTCGTATCTTTGTTTTGCGTCATCAAAGAAATTATGACCAATCTGAACGTCAAATGATACAGCTAAGGCATCCTCTAGAATTTTAGGAATAGCGCTTGGATTGTATTGTCCATCTTTTTCATCGATCATCTTAATAGAAGCAGAGATTGCGTTATAGATGGCTTTATCTTTACAAAACTTCTCTGTCTGATCAACGAGCCAATCAACTTCAGCTGGCTGTGGTGCGAGCTTATCTATTTTTTCAACAACAAAATTATGTTCATCTTGTGAAAATCCCTTCAACTCACTTGCGGTTATCTTTAAAGCAACGTTGTTTGGGAAAGTGTTGTATTGTTGGATATGATCCTGTATTAGTTTAAAAACAACTCGATCTGTTTTATCATGGAAATACTCAGGCCGCAAAAAAGGTACGACCTTTCGGCCGTACTCTTCATTGTGGACAAGATTTGAAAGAATCAAATCCTCAACCATTAAGCACCTTTAGGAAGATAATCTACATTAAACGATAATGAAATACGAGGTAACGAAGACTTAGAAGAAGGTACGTGATGTACGAGCCAAGATGGCCACATGAATAAAGTGTTCGGTTTTGGTTGTAATGATAGCATCGGAGATGTAAACGCTGTGTAATCTTCAGGTTTAGCTACAATCGGTTCATGCATTCGAAACATAGACGTTGGATTTTCAATAATCAACGGCGAGGAGTCCTCAAACGTTTGTACATAATAAGTGCCTGACAGGACACTTCTTTCATGACGATGATGCCCATGATAGCCATCTTTCTTCATAATGTTCGCCCACAAATGAATGCCGCACTTCTCTAGATTAACATCGTACTTAAGTTCTTTCATGTACGCAGCAGCAACACCGTAAATAGCTTGTTTCAAATCAGTAATTCCCCTGACACCATCAATGTACTGATTTGTATAGTAAGTCGTAAACCCACCTGAATAGTTTTCAGTATTATTAGCAAGACTCATTAAATCTTCTGCCATATCTGTAACAGGCAAATCAAGATTAATCTGTGCCATCAAAATAGGAAAAATAGGATTGTAATTGATAACGTTTTTAGCATCAGGATCAGGCTGTGATTCTGTGATTTGATTGCTATTAACAACTGCTAGTTCATTGCTCATAATTAACTCCATATTTAAATTCTTTTTGGGCAGCTTCTTCAAGCCGCTTCATTACTTCATCTGTAAAATACTTTTCTGGTTCTTCATTAATATGTTTCCCAAACGCTAACGATCCATCAGGAAGCTCATATCGTGTTGATGATTTTTTAATAATACCATGTTTCTCAGCTAATTCTAAAAGGCCATAGTACCGATCCAATCCCTTTTCGTAAGTAAGTAGCACTTCTGCTTGACTGTTTTCTTTTGAAAGTCTGGATTTGTACATTTTAATTTTGACGATGTTTCCAACAACGTCTCCACCGTCTTTTTCTTTACGTTTGGAGAGCATAGCAATCGTGCTAGCTGCATATTTGAGTCCTGTTCCACCACCTAGCTCCTTTGTTGGTATATAAGAACCAACAAGTTCATAAACATGGTTAGTCACAAGCAAAGGAATCTTAACCCTTGCCAATTTCAATGTAAGTACACGAAAAGCGGCTTTGATAATCTGTGCTTTTGTCATATCACGTGTATCTTTACCTTCAAGACTGTCTTCCATTTCTTTAGAAGTTGACAACATACCTAAGCTGTCAAGAACAAACATCATAGGTGGACGGTCTTCAGGTTTTTTTAATTCATATGCATCAAGAAGTTTTAATGCATGTGTTTTAAATTTTTGGATAGTATCTGGTTCAGCAATAATAACCCTAGCTGTGTCAATACCTCTTTCTTCCATCATCTGTTTTGTAACAGCTGCCTCTGTATCATAATAAACTACTCCTCCCGTTGGGTTTTTTTCAAGGAAACTTCTGACGACCCCAAGAACGAAGTAAGTTTTACCAGTAGCGGACTCTCCTGCAAAAGCAGTAACTTTATTATCAGGAACGCCACCATAGAGGCTACCCGAGAGAACAGCATTGAGAATAAAGCTGCCAGTATCAATAAACCCCCCAAACTCAGCACTGCCACTGCCGTCAACGGCCAAAGTAGTATCTTCATCTTTTAGTTCTTTAATTAAATTACGAAAAAAATCACTCATCGACGGGCCTCTTCATTTAACTGTCGCATATACTCATCTTTAAGCATTTGATATGGTTTACGGATACTTTCTGGAATGATACCGTCACCATATTGGTTGATAAGTTGCTCGATACTATTAGTCAAGTGACGAGCTAAAAATAATTCCCTTGAAGTACCTCTTGGATGAACCTCAAAATCTTCCATCAAATATCCTTAGTTTTAATGTTTTCACCACCAATCTTATCAAGTTTTGCTTTAAACGCGTCAACTTTCTTGACACGATCGGGCCATTTTATATACTCTTGCTGTGGATTAGCTTTTAAATTTTTTAACAAGGGCAAGATAGCATTGTACATTAATTGAAGTTTCTGAGTCAACGCTTCAGTGTTCTCAGCAATGACTGGCGCTGCTATATCCATATCATCGGCAAACGTAAAACCGAAGTCATCTTCTTCATCCGAAAAAACTGTCAAGGGTTTGCTGGTCATTTCCTTCCTTCCATCCAATAACGTCTAAAATTGTTTTAAGTGGTTCAACAAAAGCTTTTTGATATTGTGTTTCAAAATCAAGGTATTTGTTCAATCCCAATTCTTTTGGTAGTTTACCTGGTGTAGCTATAACATTCGTAGGGATAGGAGCTGAAGCAAGAATATAACAGAATTTAATTTTCTCGCCCTCGTTAATAGAGACATATTTATTGTCAAGTTTACGTAACTTGAGAAGATAGTTATACATTAAGGAACCTTTGACATGTATAGGCGTACTTTTTAGGAAATTGATCCCACCAGTATCATATGCCTTTTGAATAATAACACCACCTGGTCCCTTGATATCTTCTTTAATCAGACCGCGGACACTACGCGGAAAAGCAATCTCTTCAAAAGGCAAATTTTTGAATTCTTCTCTAAAATCTTTAATAAACTTTTGTAGCTCGCTCTCATCACCGTTCATAATGATTCTTAAAGCTTTCTTAATATTCTCTCTACATGATGATGGCGTTGAGGAACGAACAGCTTCTATCCCTTGCATTTTTAGTGTTGGTTCTTTATATCTTACACCTTCAAGATCGTACACGTTTAAAATATAATGCTTTTTGCCAGTCCATATACCTTTATCAGCAATAGCTTCCCGTTTCATTTTCATCTTTTGTTCATAAGCTTGCATATAATCAGCCAGCAATTGATACTTACTATCGATGAAGGGTTCGAAAACAGTTTTACATGTCCGATCGAGAAAATCTGTAATTTGTTCTTTACTTGTCGTAGAGTTATACACCTTATCAACGAGTGCGTCGAGTGTAATGTACATTGAATCAGTATCAATAGCGAGAACATAATCTTTATCAGTCGTCTTCAATAACTGATTTAAGTATCTATTAATCTCTCTTTCCATCCATCGAATGGAGAGCTGACCAGACTTTGTGATAGACTCAGCTAACCGATTATCAAACCATCTAAAAAACTGATTAGATAGTGCACCGTAAGCAGAGTTTAGCTGAATTTTTTTTGCAAGCTGCATGTTATGACAGCGTGCGATTTCATTCTCTAATTCCTGTGTTCCGCTTACTTCATATGCACGCTTAGCTTCTAGCATTCGTTTCTTCCAAACGGTTCGATCGTTATACATTGTTTCCATTAACGTTGGAAGAAACCCACGTTGATCTTTAGAAAACAAACAACCTGTCGGTGTTATTGTAAGGTTATATGTCTCGAGAAGGGTTTTTATAGAATCAAACTTTTTAACAAATACTTCGTTTTTCTTCAGTGCGTTTTTCAGACTTGTACTATTATCTTTCGCATTATCAATCAATGATTCATAACTTTGATATACATTATTCAAAATATCTTGTTTATCACTTTCGGTACGTTGTTGGTTTATCACACCATCGAGAAACATGTCCACGCTGCGAGAAGTAACAGCTAAATCAAACTCCAGCATCTGACCTACCAATGTTTCCGGTGAGATGTTGTATTGCATAATCAGGTGCGGGTACAAACTATTAAGATCAAATGATACAACCCACTTATGCATACCTACTTGTGGATCCTTAACATAAGCTCCTTCAATCTGTCTTGGCTTATCACCATACTTTTTAAGAGGAATAACTATATTATTTGCCAGTAAATAGTTATGAATAATAATATCCCACATACCGACTGTTGTTAAACTGTCAATAAGGTTCACTTTACCATCATATGCAATAGCATATACCTGTTCTAACAGTTTCATTTTTTGATCAATACGATATACAAGGTCTACGTCACGTATGTTGTAGTTAATATAGTTTTGAAAATCTTTCTCGTAAAATTCATCAAGAGTTTCAAATCCCAAGGCTGTATAGTCGATCTTTCTCTCACCGAGTTCTAAAAATGCAATGTGATCTAATTTGAAGCTTTCTTGTTGTGAAAACGTAAACTTTTTATAAAGCTGCATATAATCAAGAACAGTGATACCTAATGGGACACGCATAAAAATATCTTCAGACGCTCCATCTGAGTTATTATCGTTACGTTTGTTTGGATCGATACGTTTTTCCCAACGATACCATGGTGACAGCTGCTTGGCTGTTTTTTCATCAAACAATCTTTCTATACGATTAATGAGGTATGGGATATCGAAAAATTCTACGTTCCATCCTGTTACGACATCCGGTAACCATTCAGCAGAGCGCCACGTCTTCAAAAAACGTTCAATCATATCGCGTTCATCACGACACTGTATATAAGTTACATAAGTATGCTCGTTTTTATATGCTCTCGTACCAAATGATACAGCGCGGTCGTTCTTTCTAATAGTAATAGCTGTCAAGGCTCTATTAGCTGTTTTAATATCTGGAAACCCACCTTTTGAGTCAGTCTCGATATCTAATGTGACAACAGATATAAGGTTCGGATCATATTTAATTTCACCTGGATATTCATCGTTGATATACTGATATTCAAACGCTTCAATTCCATATATCTCATGCCCAAGAACATTTTTATGATTTTTTAAATATTGAACGGTCTCAGATATCGATCCTGGAAATAGCTTTGCAACACCGCGGCCTTCGAGAGTTTTGTGTGTAGCTAGATGCTGAGCTGCTGGTACAAAAAGATAGGGCTGATACTCAATTTCATGTTGGACACGTTTACCATTCTCATACCCTCTGACAAGAAGTTTATCAAAAACTCTTGCTACATGTGTGTAAAATTTCAATATATGTCCTCATCATAAAGTAATTATAATCTAATACCATCCACTATTATTTGTATATCGACAACTACGAGCGCGTAAGCGTGCTAAATCTGTGAAGAAGTCATCGAGAATACGGATGACCTTGAGTAATGATTCCATGGTTCATATCCTTGTGAGATTCGTTTTAATCGGCACTCTAAATCCGCATGGTCTACGGACTGAGCGAGGTAATCTTCCATATAATCCTGATAGGATGGGAAGATTGTTTTTTTAAAGTATCGAATTATTTTTATCATTGAAGTGCAACGAGGGGGATTTCCCCCTCGTCCTTTTAAGACAGAATTATTCTGTAAGAAGCTGTTTATCAGTTTGTGTAGCTTTTTCCTTAACTTCTATTTTTTTCGGCTTCTTATGATCGGGAATAATACGCTCCAAAAACACACGAAGCATACCATTCAGCATTTCTGCATCTTTAACTTCAATATGATCTTCAAGAGCAAACGTACGCGTAAAGTTACGTGCAGCAATACCCTTCCAAAGGAAGTTAGAATCTTCGCCTTGATCGCTTGAAGCATTACCACGTACGATCATTGTGTTTTCATTAAGTTCAATTTCAATATCCTGACGTGCAAAACCAGCAACAGCTAGCTCTACGACATACGTATTCTCCCCTGTTTTACGGATATTGTATGGGGGATAATTTGGAATACCTTTGGTAAGGTCGTCATGAAGCTTAGCAATACGATTGTAATGCTCGTCAAAGCCAACAAAAAACTTATCAAAATCTTTGAAAGCCAAAGGCATAAGGTTGTGATATGTCATACGTCCTCCTTACTTGTTAACAAAAACTTTGGAAACAATAGCTTCAGCAGCTGCTCCAGTTACATCCCAATAAGTTTTAACAACTTGTTTGGTGAACGCAGTCTGTGCATCTACAAACTGTTGAAGAGGAGTACGAACTTGTTCGTCAACGATAAACGTTTTAAGCCACGTTGTTTTTGACGATTGGAAGGCATCAATAGCCATATTTGCATACATTAACATAAATTTCTCCTTGTTAAGCGAGTTTCAAAAATAGCGGCCCCGAAGGCGCCGCTTTTGTATTTATATCAAAATTACTGCTTTGATATAAAACTATTTAAGACATGAGCTTTAGCAATGATATCCATCTCACTAGGGTATGACGGAAACTCTGGGTGTGTCGGAAGAGATGAGCTGTTGCTGCTCATTGCCAAACTAACCTGTGAATTCCAGTCACTAGAGATTTGTTCTCGTTTTGCAAAATAATCTTGCTCGAGCATCTCTTTAGCCATTTTCAAAAGCTCTAATCTAATTTCAAAAGGTGTCTTACTCATTTTACTTCTCCTGTGTGTTATGTGAGTGTGGCCCGAGGAATTTATATCCAGCCTTAACCTCGGACTGCTGGTCCCATCCCGATGAGATGTAGATATTTATGCTACTCCATTAGAATGTAATCATTTTTTGATACGCCGCATTCTGGGCAGTTAACTTCTTCTGGAAGACTAAGCCAATCAGCTTCAGAAAGAGTGTGGCCACAAACAACGCAAACATAAACTCGTTCTTTTTGTTCGGACATCATAGACCTCCTAGAATTTTTTGATATGCTTCAGCGTGGCGTTTCTCAACTTTAGCTAAGGCCGCAAAACGCATCTCAGCTTTTTCTAAAAGCTCAATGAATTCCCGAGCATGTTCTTTCGACTCTTCTTTTTGATCTTCAAACTCTTCAGCTGATTTCATATCACCTTCCGTTTGAGCAATAGCTTCAAACTGGGGATACATTTCTGTATATTCGTATGTTTCACCTGCAATAGCTTTCTCTAAACATTCCTTGGTATTAGGTTTACCAATTAAAAGTTCCAGATGACCCCAAGCATGTTTGATCTCTTGATCAGCTGTATGTTCAAAGTGTTTAGCAACTTCTTCATATCCTTCCTCACGAGCAATCCTGGCAAAATAACGATATTTAATGTGAGCCATGGATTCACCAGCTAGAGCTTTTTCTAGATTATGTAATGTCACACTCATTTTATGTCCTTAAATAAAAATATTTAGTGATAGAAATTATTAATTTACTTTGTAATTATGATGAAATTTTTTTATCACACCAATGTGAGTTTTATATTAGCCTCATTAAACATCTGTGTCGTTGCGTACATTTTAAATGTTTCAATTTTATCCACAGGAGGCGGATGAGTGACAACACGTTTAATTCCTTTTTGAATAATACTTTTTGCACACTCGTTACATGGACAAAGAGATGTGTATAACGTCGCACCACGAACATCAACAAAAGCATTGTCTAAGGCGTTACGCTCTGCGTGAGCCACGAACAACAATTTTGTTTCTCTGTCGGCATACCTAGATTCTCTATCTTCAACACCTCTTGGAAATCCGTTATACCCTAAACTTAATACCTGGTGCTGCTCATTAACAATAACAGCACCAACTTTTGTACTTGGATCTTTAGACCATTTAGCTACGTGATATGCTAATTCCAAAAAACGAATATCCCAGTTACTGTAAATAATGTTATCCTGCTTCATATTTCTACAATAAAATTAGGGTTAAATTGTGGATTTTCTTCATATCTGTAGTACCCTCGTGGGTTACAGACAATTCGCGTACTACCAATCATATAGTCGAAAGAAGAATGAACATGTCCATGTGTCCATAATTTGATATTAGGGCGTTCTACAATAAATTCAAATAGCTCAGAAGCATAAGCTCCATTCAGCTCACTACTCACATAATGAGAAGCTATTGACTGAAAGGACGGCGCATGATGGCCACAAATAACAATTGGTTGATCTTTGTATTCTTGTACCGTCTTTGAAATATGATCTTTCATTTTGTAATGATACGTAACAGTGTCGTTAGGATCTAGCGACCGAATTTCTTGTGTTTGTTCGTCCGTATACGCAACAATCCTATAATCGTTCATTCGACGCGTAGCCATAAACATAGCATTCGGATCTTTATGATTAAAGTTGGTCCACAGTGTGCCGCCAACAAACACAACACCTTCAATAATTTTTGTCTCTGTATCAAGGATATAGAGGTTTAAGTGCTTTTCAAAGGCTTGTTTTAAAATAGTATATGATAACGAAAAGTTACCATGATAATGCTCATGATTACCCAAAACATAAACTACATGTTTAAACTTTGAGCACATGCTTTCAATAAACTCAACCCAATGTTTTTTAATGGAGTTAGCAACCATAATATCGCCTGACAAAACTAGTACATCAGCACCAGCATTATCTATAGCAATAGATCCAAACTCTAGATGTAGATCACTGACTATCTGTATTTTCATCGTACTTTACCTTATTGATAAGTTTATCACCCATCCAGTATGATGATAACTCTGAGCTATCGTTTTTCAATTCTTCTAGGAGATGTTTTGCTTGTTCAATAGTAACTTCTCGAGAGTCAATAGTTTGTTCACCTAAACAGCGTTGTGTCAGTTCATTAAGTAATCCTTCTGACCATACAATCTCATCTAAGGCATGCTCTTTTTCTTTAGCCTCAATAAGATATTTAATGCGATAACTTACAATGGTATCAACAAGGTATAGTGGCATGCTTAGGTTCCTTTATGTTTAAAAATTTAATTAAACTCAATGTATTAGGATTTGTAACGGGTTTATTACACAGAGAAGATGTGAGAAAAGTAAAAGCTTCGCAGGCGTTACCAAACATATGAAGTGTATTATCATACAGTAAAGCAAAACCTTCATTACTGTACTCTCCAATAGCAATTGGCTGAGCGTTGTCGCTAAATATGTATCCATTGTTTATTAATGTGAAGGTAATCATACAATCCTTATTATCTAAATAGTCTATAGTGTATAGGTTTTCTTAAAAGGACGCAACATGATCAAAAAGTTGACATTAGGTCTGCTTTTTGTAATATCTTCAGTTTCATTTGCTCAGAGTGATGTGATTATTACAGATTCTACATCAAAAAGTACAGTCGATTCAACATCAAAGTCGATTAACGAAACAACTGTCAAATCCCCACCAGCAACAGCTATATCACCATCTTTTAATGTATTGAACAACGATCTTTGCACTACGGGCGTAAGTGGTGCTGTGCAGACTCAGATACTAGGTATATCGGGCGGCACTATGATTCGTGATATGAATTGCGAGCGTTTAAAATTAGCTAAAAATTTATATGACATGGGAATGAAAGTGGCTGCTGTCGCTACTCTTTGCCAAGATGACAGAGTATTTCAAGCGATGATGAATGCAGGTACACCATGCCCTGTAGACGGAAAGATAGGTGAGGAAGCAAAGAAAGTTTGGGATGCAAACCCCGACCGTAAACCGGTCCCATTAAAAGAGAGCAATGATGCAAGTTTCTGGCAAAAAATTACTGCTGGTCTTGGCTTCTTGGCTATCCTTCTCATTCTACTGTAACGCGCAAGACTTACTAACCTCTCCCAATATTATTACTAATCAGTGGAGTAATATTGTACCTGGAGTATCTGGAGGTAATAGAGGTGGTAATGTTGCAGGGTTTGATCCGACAACCAATACGATACTATTTGGTTACACACAGCAAACAGTCGGGCAAAGGATAGCTCTTGAAGGCACAGGAATAAAGTTGCATGGCTATAATTATTCCTTCGAGTACAATAACTCTGGATTTTCTAGAGGGTACCTTGCTGGGTCAATCATTCTTTTGGACAAAGACAATAAGTCATTAGACACCAACGCATTTTCTTTAAATGCAACTGAAGGATGGAAACAAGTAAGTGCAACTAGAAACTTCAATAATCAATATTCACTTGATTACGCTCGAACATTATCTGTAAATTTTACAGGTAAGGATGATAGGTATTGGGCGGGGTACTATGGTCCTCAAGTAAGAAATGTAAATGTAAGCCTGCGATATACACAAGACTTGTGTACTACAAATCCTTTATCATCACCTTCTTGTGAGGGCTACGAAAAGGCATACTTCGATTTACAATGTAATGCAAGCCCATTCTACAGTGTAGCTTGCCCTGGATACGAACAAGCAAACTTTCAGAGACTATGCACTAATAATTCGTTGTTTAGCCAAACATGCCCTGGATATCAACAAGCATTTTTCAATCAACAATGTTCTTTGAATACTCTTTACAATCCCTCATGCCCAGGGTATGCAAAGGCACTATTCGATAAAACTTGTAATGAAAATCCTTTATCGAGCGACGCATGCCCACTTTATCAAGCTGCATACTTAGATCAACAGTGTAAAGCTAACCCCCTTTTTTCATCCGCTTGCCCAATGTACCAGCAAGCATTTTTCAATCAGCAATGTACGGCAAACCCCCTGTACAATTCTGGTTGTTTAGGTTATGCAGAAGCTTTTAGAAAGAAACAAATCACTAATGTATGTAATACAAATCCACAATCAAATCCTACATGCCCAGGCTATAAAGTTGAAAATGTAGCTTCAACTATTAGAAGTATAGTTCCACAAACAGTTTCTATTGGGCACGAAGATCCTGTAAAACTTTTAACTCAACCCCAACTAACTGACAACCCACATGTAAATCAAATCATACAAAAAGATGAATTAAAAAGCGAACAACATCATTCAACCCAAGCACAACCGCTTGCAGGGCCAATGTCCCAACCACAACAAGGACAAAGAACAGAGAAAACGCAAACATCAACACCAGAGCAAAGAAGAGCAGAGGCTGCTCGTAGAATAACTTCACAGAATGCTCGAACAAATCCTGAATTAGAGAAGCAAGATGCTCAAATAGCTTCAATGGGAAGTTCTCCTGGGTTTAGTGCATACGAACAAGCGAAATTACCTGATGTGCCTTTTTATCGCTCTGAAGATATTTATAAACGTGCCATTATTTCTGATAATGCTAGAGCCTTGAGACAACTTAATCAACGTTCAGATCGTATCCATAAGGAGATGGTAGATGAGCAGTACAGAAGATAAAGACTTAAACAAGAAGATTGATGCTGCTGAAGCAGCAATGAAACAATATGCCAGTAAAGATACCGTAATCAGCATTGGTGGGTATAGTTTCACTCCAGCAAAACTTATGATTGCAGCGGGTATCGTTTCATCAGTTGTTGGTGGAATGTATGGTGTATTTGAAGCATATAAAGACTACATTGGAATGAAAAAAGCTATTGCTAATTATGTTGCACCAGATTTCAGCGAGTATGAAACAAGAATTATCAAGCTAGAAGAAAATAGCGAAAAGGTTGTTGGATACACTAGAGATATAAACACAAACCTGAAAGGTGACATTCGTAGAACGGAAGGTGTATTAGAAAATGTAGAGCGTGGAACTAAAATAGCACAACGTGAAGTAGAAAAAGATATTGCAGATATTCGCAAGCAACTTGATAGCGAGATCAAAGAAATTCGTAGAAGTACGGATGCACAAGTGAGAGAGATGCAAAAACAAGTTGATGCAACGGTGCAAAATGTAAATGAAAGAGTTAATCGTATTGAGCGTGAGAACGCAGCAGAATTAAGAACGATACGTCGTGAAGTGGATGATAAGATTAAGAAAGCATTAGATAATCCATTAGCGAACTAATATGGATCCAGTAACACTACTTGCAACTGCATCTGCGGCTTTCAATGGCATCAAAAATGCAGTTGCAATAGGTCAAGAAGTTGAAGGTGTATTTCGCCAGTTAACAAAATGGGCAGATGCTGCCGGTCAATTGCAGGAATTAATTAATGAAAGAAAAGGCGATACGAATGAACGTAAAGTAGGCTTATTCGAAAAGATAGGATTCAAGCAAAGCGAAACTTCTGAAGCGTTTGATATATTTGCTGCACAGATGCGCTTACGTGAGATGGAAGAAGAGATACGTTTAATGTTTATCTATGGTGAACTACAGCATTTGGGTATGGAAGGATACAGTCAGTTCAATCAGATACGCCGTGAAGTGAGAGAGAAAAGAGAAAGAATGATCCGAGATCAGGCTAGAAGAAGAAAAACGTTTATAGAGAATGTTTTTTGGGGTACTCTATTAATTATTGCTGTAACAATAGCAATATATTTTTTCACGTGGTTATATGAATACGGCCAAAAAGCTGGTAAATGGTAAAGGGTTAATTATGAAAAAAGCGCTAGTTTGTTTGTTGCTTGTGACAGGTATTGCACAAGCACAGGTTAATATGCATATGCCGGTATCATGTATGTCTAAAACGGAAGTTGCTCAATACTTAAAAGGGTTCAATGAGCAACCAGTAGCTATAGCAGAGATTACGCGTAAGATTGAAGATGTAGGTCAGACAAACGTCATTTTACTGTTTGTGAACCCAAACACATCCACTTGGACAATTGTAGAAAAACCCTCAGGCGAGCTTTACTGTATTGTTCTTGGTGGATCAAACTTCAATGTTGTTCCTTAAAGTTTTCGACCAATATTATATTTTGCAACTAGCTCCCATTGATCTTTTTCCTTAAAGGGGATTATTTTAACCTGAGAGATAGGTGCAACAGGGTCTTTTGACTTTTCTTTATTTGTTAAAACGACCAGACCCCATTCATCCATTAGATTAGCAATAGTATTACGACGAGCTCTATCTTCATCAGAAAAATTAGATGGCTTACCGTCTAAACTAAACAATTCTTTGAAATGAACAATGTAGTATAAGCCTTGTTTATGTAAAATATGACAAGACTGATACAATACCTTTTCTTTTTTGGAAGCAACACCTATACGAGTAAGTGTTTCCCGTACTTTAAGAAAATCTTCTTCACTCTTCAGCTTTACTTCTACTAGACTCTCGAGTTTTGTCATCAGCTCCACCACGATGTAGTTTTTGTTTTATGTGATGCAAGTGGTCAGCTGTAAGGATTTTCATCACCTGGAGAGCTTTATCAGTGCTGTAACCATAATACTCTTTAACATTATCAATATCTTCTATATCCTCACGCTTTACCCACTTCGCGTACCTTTTTGCAGGTCGAACGGTATTTAGAAGATAGTGATATTGGAGTTTTTTATCCAAACGATGGATATTCATCTCATTTGCAAACAAGATGGTGTCCGGAAAAAAAGACAAGGATTTATTTGTAAGAAATGGAACATACGCCTCTTCCGCTAACGCATCGTTTTCTGTTCCAGTCATTAAATCTTGCTTAGAATAATTTATACTATTGATAAAATCAAATGGTTTCATTTTGTTATAATTAAATCATACACACGGAAGTTTTCTACGTTATCTATCATCCACATCACGGTTTCTGCTACGTCTTCAACTTTCATTTTTGGTTCTGGCCTTTCGCCTAATCGCTTTGATTCGAAAAACCCTGGCCGTATACGTAATACAGCAGGCCATTGACCATCGCGCATTTGCGCGGAATTAGTTAAGAAATCCAACGCAGCTTTATCGGCTCCATACGACATTGACCGTGCCATATTATATTGAGTGATACGACTACTCACGTTGACGATTACTTTTCTTTTATTACGCCACAAATCATACATTGCTTCAAACAAAAGACGCTGTGATATACCCCACGTCGTATTAATAAACACATCATGTCCTTGTAGCTGTAGACAGAAGTTTTTTACAATATCGTTGTTTCTGAAGTCGTACCCAGTTGATCGCGATGCGCCAAATACAACCCAACCACGATCAAGAAATTTGTGGTAAAGCGTAGATCCTAATGAACCTGTATGTCCAGCGATTATAACGGATTTATTCATTTGAAGGAACACTCAACCATTATCTCTGTGAGGCAAGCAGCTAGGTTAATCTCTTGGTCCGCAACAAACGCCGATTGATACTGATATTTTGCAAGTATAAGAACCATCTGAGCAACCGAAGGCGACTCCATAAACACATGTGCCTGATCATATAACTTACGGAAAAACCCTGCAGTATCAATATCATTGTTGTCTGCTACCCATTTACGGACATTCGTGAATTCCTTGTTTTTAAGGAAAGACACTAACGAATTAAGAGATTCGTCATTGAGAGATGTTAGAATTCCAACATCAATCTTACCCGTCGCTGCATATCTTTGAAGTTCGTTAATAATCCTTCGCCAATCAGGGAAATGCTTCTCAATCAAAGCAGCCACAGCTTGTGAAGAAAATTCAACCTTTTCCTTTTCAAGGATGTCTTTTACTCTCTTCCAGAACTGCAAAGCCAACTTTGGCTTTTCTTCTTTTGGAATATTGAAATCGATCACACTCATACGTGAGTGCAACGGTTCAATAATTCGATTCTTAAAATTACAAGTTAAAATGAAACCACAATTCTTGCTATACGATTCCATAAAGTTCCGTAAAGCTGGCTGTGTACTGTTTGAATTCAGGTAATCCGCCTCATCTAAGATAACGTACTTCCTATTGCCAGTAAAACTGACTGTTGAAGCAAAGTTCAAAATGTCTGTACGTAGAGTATCAATGTTACCAGAAAGAGATCCGTTGATTACAATGTAATCGCACTGGAGCTCCTCTAACAGTGCTCGAGCAACGGTAGTTTTACCTACCCCTGCTCGTCCACACAGTAACAAGTTGGGTACTGCTTTATCTTCTACAAATTTAGTAAATACCTGCTTCAATTGCTCAGGTAAGATTGTTTGTTCAATTTTAACTGGCCGGTATTTTTCAACCCACAGAAAATCTTTCATTATTCCGTAAACTCCGAGTACTTTGTGTCAGCCATAATCCAATATTCAATATCACTACATTTAAAATGAGCTATGAAACGAGATGACATTTGAACTTCGTAATCTCCTGGTAGAAGTTTCATATTCTCTGCTTTAAAGGCAATTTTAAAACAATGGTTACTCAAACCCACATCAATCCTAAAAGTGTCACTAGTCGGGTCCGTTGGTTTACCAACACCAATCGTAATATTTTCACCATCACCTTCAATTATAATGTGAGTAGCTTGCAAAGCACCAAGAGCACGCATCGAAGCTTGTAATGCTTCGCTTGGTAATGTGAATTTAATCTCTGCTTCGCCAATGTTCGGTGTCTTATCCGGAGCCGCTACAACAAGTTCCGGATCAGCAAACGTATATTCCACTTTTTGACGTGATTGCTGAATAATGACCCGATTCTCATCAAAATCAAGATCCGGATCACTAAAAAGACTAAGTGCTCCAAGAAAACGTGAAAGATCAAATATAGCGAAATCGCGCGGCAACGATTCCTTCAAAGAAGTTCGTGCAAGAATAGTCTTACCAGGAGCTATTGTCGATTGCATCGTCCCAGAACGAAACAGCATCGAAGGATTAATTGTGGCAAAATTCTTCAATATCTGTATGGTGCGCGTTTCTAATTTCATAATTTATTTTTTTCCTTTTTTCAGTTGTCCTGCATCAGCTGTTGCCGGTGCTCCAATAGCAGCAAGATCAGCCAGGCTACCACCGAACACATAACTTCCTACATGATACATTTTCATCCAAGGGCATAACCATACTTTCATGTCAGCTCGAGCAACATTATAACAAAACATATAATCTTCAGACAAGTATCTCTTACTGACTGGATCAATAATACAATCGAAGTAAGCATGAATTTCTCGCGATCCATCAAATGCTTCAGTACGAATATGATCAGGTTTATAAGAGAGTTCGGGATATTTTTCTTTATAAATTTCAAACGTCTTGCGACGAATCATCATAAACCCTGTCCCAATCTCCATAACTTCAACAGGCACACCAATAGGAATCTCACGTTGTCCACTCTTTGGATTAAAGACGTAGTCCCCAACATATTTTTCTAATGCATTTGGGTCTTCATCGGCCATACCTTTATCAACAGCAGTTTTAATCTTTTCCCAGCTAATACATTTCTTAGGATAAGGTCCACCAATCACGTCATATGGACTTTCATCATCCTGTATGGCGAGTAGGGCTATTACGTCTTGAGGATTAAATCCAATGTCACTATCGATAAACATAAGATGTGTTGCATCACTACGCAAAAACTCATCTACACAATAATTACGAGCGCGTGTAATAAGCGATTCGTTGAATAGATAGTAAAGCTGGAGCTGTATGTTATATTTTGCACACACAGCTGCAAGATCGGCAACACTACGACTATACATACCTGCACATTGACCACCGTACATAGGTGTTGCTACAAATAATTTACGCTTTTGAAGTTCCGTAATAGGGATTTTAATTTCAAACGACATTTTGGGTTTCCTTTTTATTTTTTGTAGAACCTTTTGGTCGGCCACGGCCGCGTTTTTCTGGTTCATTGGGAATTACAACTTTAAATTGTTCAGTAATTGGAATGCCTAGTTCGCGTAAAACAGCTTCCTGTTGTTGCGCCTGCGCCTGTAGCTCACCATATTTTCTGTCATGTTCTTTACCACGGCCGTATGATCCATCATACTTGTGAAGAGCCTCTGCATTAAAAGAAAGGTACTGACCAATACGCGTTCCGCGCTGAATTCGCATGGGTCCACATGTAACATGCATAACTGCTGCCATGACTCCGTCATAACCGGTGTCATACAAACCAGAAGTGAGGAATACACCATTACGATTAAGAGTTGAGCGTGTGATAACCCATCCAGCTTCTCCCTCTCCAACAGTAATCATATTTTCCATAACAACTTCATAATGTCCTTCAGCAAGATTATAATATCCCTGAGGATCTGCCTTTAATTCAAACGAACCGCGGTGTACTTTTTCATTCTCGTCAATTTTAAATGTTGATGTCGACAGCCTAAAAATTTTACCAATCCTCAAATCGACAGCATTTGGCTGAACATCCCCTTCCTTTACATTTGACAATACAGTTTGACTGTTTGGTCCCATAACATGCTTCATAATAGTTGCTCCTCTACAAATTTCTGCACTTTATTCTCTAATACTTCCAACGTCGAATCGTTATTAATAATGTGGCTGATCATATGATCAGGGAACTCTGTTTCTGTAACATGGCCATCATAAACAATCATAGGTCTCTTAATTTTCACAAAAAAAGCATTACGAAACGAAGATATCATATCGTACTCGTTTTGAAAGCGTAGATCCGTAACAACCCACCAAGCGTAAGGATCACTTCTTACTTGGTTCATCACATAATCATTAAATTGTTTGTCATTATATGATCTCATGAGCATGCCGATTTCTCTAACTATTTGTCGACCTGATACAGTATGCTCCAAGTGTCCGTGCAATCTATACGTTATGTCAATACGCTTAAAGAGATCATACTGATCGTTATTGTCTGGATTCAAGTCAAATATACGCTGAACTTCTTTTTTAATGGGATCTGCAAATGCTACTGTCTTTACTCGTTTCCCATGTTTCGTACCGTGTTGAACCAGCATTCTAGCCACAGTATCTTTACCTGATCCTTTTGGACCTGTAAGCGCTATAATACAAGACATTACTTAAACCCACAGAGTTTGTTAATATATTCAACATTGTAATATACATCAGATGGGCTATGCTCCGCTACTAATTCAAAATCAACTTCCTTTTCAAATTTACCATTCATTAAACCTGTCGGCGAATCATCAAAACGAATACCATTCATTCCTGCCCATACAGCTGCACTGGAATCCCACGAATAGATGAAAGAATGGTAATCTCGAAGAAGATCAATCTCTTTAGGTCCATCAACCATCCCAAGACAATGGAAACGACGTTTAGCTAATGATGTAAGAAGACGTCTTTTTTCAAGCTGTCTAAACACTTCTAGTCGCGACAAATAACGTTGCATTCTAAACGCTTCATTACGCTTACCACCATTAAAAGTTGTTTCATCAACGCCGCAAGCAATTGGACAAGAAAGGATTGATAACCCAACCAAATCTACGTAAGGGTTATTCAGTCCCCATTCAATTGCATACAACAAGTCGTCCATATCTGCTAGCTTACTTTGTGGAACAAAGAATGTATCAAAGCCCGACTCTTTCAATTGAGGGATCAAGTATTGTGCAGCCTTGATAGTCATGGAAGAGTGCTCTTTCGGATAATCTGTAAGAACAATGCAATCAGCCTTACATAACTTTCCCATCTCAATAAGTTTATCAGAATCATACATCGGGCGTCCAAGCTTAAACATCTCAAACGCACTGTTGTCCATAATTTTATATTTTTTATCTTTTAACGAAGCATAGTAATCACGATATTCTTCATTTTCTTCGACAAGATGAGCAAGAATCAAATGTGCACCATTTGTCTGAGTGTAGCGCTGAAGCCCCGAAACGGGGCTAATATGACAAAAATTAATCATGTTTGACATTATGATCCTTCGGAAAATAGATACGGCATCCGTTTTCACCGTCTTCAGAAACTTCAATGACATAATCACGACTAGGCCACTGACGTTCTAACTTTGCATGGAGAACCCGAGCCATCATCTCACATGACATGTAATCGACATTAAGTGTCCCATCACCATACCATTTTTCTACCGTGCGCTTCAACTGAATAAACTCAACGTCACGGTTATCATGAAAAACTTCCATCTCTACTCGAAAATGAAAAATGTGACGATGAGGAAACCCTAAAAAACTAACGTCCAACCAATCACCTGTTTTCAATGATAAATCCGTTTCCGCTGCCGGATAACGATGAATACCTTCTTTCTGAAATGTAATCCAAATAAAAGATTTTTTTTCCATTAATTCCTCACAATGTATGCTTGTTGTTCAGAGGTTATACCAAAAGAAATGTTATTACCCATTGTTTTAACAAAGAAATCAACAGCATCGCGAGGCCGTAATGTTTTATCGGACGTAGCCATGCTATTTTTATAGTCGTCTATTAACAATAATGCTCCCTTCCTCAACAAAGGATAGGCGTATGTTAGGTCAAATAACGTATCTTTCTGTGTGTGAGAACCGTCGAGATAGATAAAATCAACCTGTTCCTTGAAATCTCTATACAAAGAATTGAGCCCTTGTTCAGATGTTCCTATTTTTACCTTAACACATTCCCCATATGGATGCATAGAAATATTTTTTTCAAAGTTACTTCTTATTTCTTTCATGTCAAAGGGTAGATTAAGTCTACGAACTTCCTCTCCACCTTCCCAAGTGTCAATAGCAAAATATCTCGATGTATTATTTTTGATGAGCGTGTCGAGAAAAAAGATAGTTGAACGTCCTTCAAAGCAACCGACCTCAACAATATTAATCTCAGGTTTTTTATCTAAACCTAATTTATTAATTAGGCGTTTCCAGTGTGTCGTATGAACCTTAGTCCAGTCAGGGTATTGGAACGTGTACATTATCTCGCCATTCAATAAAATTAAATCTGTTGTCACACCACTCGACGTTAAAATTTCCAGTGTTTTCTAAAGGTTGGATAACGTCAATCATATCTTTACGATCATACCATGCCATAAGCCCATCAACAGGATTTACATGCCATATTCGATCGCTATCTCTTTTTGGGTTAAGTAGCCAACCTTTTACCGATGTATCAACATAAAAACATTTATCTTTACGTATATTATTTTTTACATCTATAGTATAAAAACGTTTCCATGATGATTTACGTATAGCAATGTCATGACCTCGTAGTTGACATTTAATATCATTTTCATAATCAATGGTGTCATATCCCCATTGTTTTACAACAGCTAGCAACCAAAGCTCTCCTTTACGTCCCCATGCACCTGATGAGCCAAAAGCTTCTTCTAATGTTTGTGTCCATTCCGGCGTTAATCGTTCACTCACAATTAACCCATCATTCTTGCTGTATTCAAAAACTCTCTACGAATTTCAGATTTTTCCTCAGCAAACGCACCCCGCGTTGCTAATGTCATAGTTGATGAACCAACGTCTTGAATTCCACGTGATTTTACACAATAATGAGTCCCAACAAGATACACAGCAACGTCCGGTGATCCAGTAATAAAACTAATTGTCTGTGCAATTTGTTCTGTTAATCTCTCTTGAACTTGAGGACGTTTTGAGAAGAACTGAACAATACGGTTGAGTTTAGACAATCCGAGAATTGTATCTTTAGGAATATACGCAACAGTAGCTTTACCATCAATGATAACAAAATGATGTTCGCAATTAGACTGAACATTAATATTACGCTCTAGCACAAAACTATTGTTCACACCCATTTTATTTTGAATGCGTGTACACTTAGGAAAATTATCATAGTCAAGGCCAAAAAAAATCTCATTCACAAACATTTTAGCTACACGGTTCGGAGTATCACAAAGAGAATCATCGGTAAGATCAAGCCCAAGTGTTTGCATAATTGCTTCGAAATGATAAGCAATATTACTAATTTTATTAGTATTAGTAATTTTAACGCGATCGTAGTTCATTGGAGTTTCAAGACCAACACTAATAAGATGTTGGCGTACTTGTTCGCCAAGCTTTGCATCTGTTTTTTCCATAATACCTCTATGATTTAGGTTTAGGTGGAAGATCAGGAAACGATCCCCACGGTTGTTTCAATTCACTAATAAGGTGTTCCGGAACACCCTGATCAACCCACATTTTTGTCAAAGAATGAGTTGGGTTACCATTTTTTATTCTATGACGTACGTTATGAGCGAGGTAGTCATAAATTCCGTCCTCGACCCATGGGAACAACTTTGAACTCATACCCAATCAGCAACCCACATAGCTGAGTTTGAAGGAGTCTCCATTACTTTCACCATCCTCAAACGTACACGGCCATCCCCATACCCATTTTCTTCCATCCAAATTTCTTGAATGTAGTCGGATAGCCATTTTGCAAGACCTTCACATCCTGTTCGTTCAACTACAACCATCTTACAAAGTTTTTTTTCATGCAACATCTTAAATATATCAAAATCAGGATCGTCTTCTGCAACAAGTAAAGTATGATCAAACCAGTCATCAAGTTTTTCTTTGAGGGATTTGTATCCACCAAAATCAACGCACCAGTTTCTACGATCAAGTTTGTCTTCATCGCATTCAAATTCAAAATGAAACGCTAATGCGTATCCATGAATTAGATTACAATGTGTGTCAGCACGCCATTGGCGATAAGCTACAGCATAACCTCTTTCATGTCCATATGTTTTTGTGCTTATAAACTTTCCCATTTAAGTTCCCATTGTGTTACCCCAAATATGCACATGCACACGTGAGGAATAGTTGTAACCACGTTTAAAGGCTTCCGTTGCAATATGTGACTCGCCGATATAATTTGCTTCAGTTCCTTTCTGAGCTTCTAAGGTAGCTCCAACACCCATAACCCAAACAGGATATGTTACACCAGCATCACGCATTTTAGCAACAGTTTGTTCTAGTTCATTCCACGCTTCAACCGTTCCATTCACAACAAACTTAAGTTGTCCTGTATGTGAAAGTTTATTGTAGTCAGCTACAACACGTGGGTTAATTGCATCTTTCTCTTTCTCACCCGTTACAGAAAAAAGTTTTGGTGAAACAGAGAAAAACTTTTCTCCAGGATACTCAGCAAAGTAGGAAGCAAACTCAGAAGTTAGCTCCTGTGTACCATTTGTTTCCCAAGTTAAATATAAAGGAAAATCACCTTCTGTTGCAAAGTAATCAATAATGTCTATTGCAGCTAGTTGCGCATGCTTCATAAGAGGTTCTCCACCCGTAAAACACATGTGCTGCTGGGTTCCATTTGGTTTATTAAATAATCCGTCTGGATTAGAAGGATGGTACATAGACTGACGAATAAGATAACAGATTTCACTTACGGACTTTTTGTGTTGCAAATGTTTAAATTTTGCTGACCATGAATATGATGAATCACACCCATACTTCCATACAGGTAAATCTTCAAGTTTTTTAATGTTGTTAATATCAATATTTTGATATGGTAGAATATACGTTGATGGATCAGTTGGATCTTTTTGACCAAATCCATCACATTGAAGATTACACAAAAAAAATCTAAGCCAAGCAGTAGGTCGACCAGTGTAATGACCTTCACCTTGAATAGAATGAAAAATTTCACTATAAGCAATATTACTTGACATTTTTTTGTTTCAATCCATCATTAATTTTAATAATACTGTCCCAGAACCCTCGATTATGCGACACATGATTTAAACAATTCAAATCTTTTGGTAAACAGTGGCCAGCAAAACCAAACCCATGTTCACCCGGTACTTGAAGATGTCCCGGACCTACACGAACATCGGCAGCAACCCCTTTCCTAACCACTTCATAATCTGCACCGTAATTCTGACATGCTTCATACATGATATTAGCATATACAACTTTCAAAGCAAGGCCTGCATTTTGATGCAACTTAATGAGAGCACTTTCTTCGAGTGTGCAATAGTGAAGCATGTCACTATTACCGTAATTTTTCGATACAAGCCATTCACCAAAAGGTTTAGTGAGTTTGTGATCTCCGCCAAGCACAAGTATCCAGGGTGTATCCAAATATATGTCATCGCTTTGCTTCATAAACTCAGGAAAATGAATTATTCTCAACTCAGGATAAACACGTGGCCATATACGAAGCATAACAGGACTTACAGTACAACGAATAGCAACCAAACCTTTAAAGTTTGATTGTGACAACGTATCTAAACAATTTTCAATGGCATCATGATCATGTGGTCCTTTTTCTAAAGAAGATACACAGATTATAGCCACGTCATATGGCGTAAAATCTTTAATCACACAATTTTTGTAGGGATCGTGAAAATCTGCATTAGTTTTAAGGGTAAGATCAGTTGCCATTCCAACTTTGCCTTTACCAAAAATAACAACGTTCATGCTAATCCTTTCTCTTCAGCTCGTTTAACCATTCTATCTAAATTTTTCTTCTTCCTCATAGCTCGTTCTAAGTGAATACTATGAGCTTTATCAATATGCAGGATACCGTCTAAATGATCTAACTCATGTAAAAAGCATCGAGCTGTCATACCATCCAGTACTTTAGTTTGTACGTTACCGTTTGGTTCAAAGTACCTGACTTTAATTTTTCGTGGTCGTTTTAAGGTTAGAAATAAATTAGGAAAAGATAAACAACCTTCTTCCAATTTAATTACTTCTTGTGAAACATCAACAACACGTGGATTGAAACACACAATTCCAGGTACAGCATACATGGCAAACGCTCGATAAGGCAACCCGACCTGTGGTGCTGCTAGACCTAAACCTTTATGTTGAATCATTGTTTCATACAAATCCTTTGCAAGTTGAATAGGATCTGTCGGTGGATTAATAAAATCAAATGTTGGTGTTTTTTCACGAAGGATAGGATCTGTATGATGTATCAAATTTAGTATCATAATATTACCATCTTACTAAAATTTTTATGTTTTTCAAAACGTAAAATACGTTCAAATTTATCCAAATATGCATCAGTTTTATGAGATATGACGAACACATTACTACCTTCAGTAAGTGTTTGTATAATCTTGAGAAGCTCCTCGTTCCCATGAGCATCGAGAGAACCATCAAACACTTCATCGAGTATCAATAAATTCGTACTCACACTATTACGTAACTTTGCTATAGCTCTCCATGTAAACAAAAGAGCTAGATCAATACGACTTTTTTCACCTTCACTAAATGAAGCATAACTAAATTCATCCCGGTACCGAGACTTTATAGTTTCTTCAAAACTCTCATTAAGTTCAAAGTTAACAAAGAAATCCATCGAAGCGAGATACTTATTAATCAACTTGTTGATCACAGGCACATATTGACGAATTATTTTTGTTTTAATACCAGCATCTTTAAGTAGCGTCGCTGCAACATCAAGTACGTTTTTTTGTTTAACGGCGTTGTTGTACTTTTGTTGTGCTTGTTCAAGTTCTTTGATATACGCATCAACCTTTATACCGTCTACTTTTTGATTACGTTTTTCAGCTAAGGCTATTATTTCCTTTTCATTCTCTTGCATCATAAAGTTGCACATATGAAGATTGTATTCATTCGTACGAACACTCTGTTCAATTTTAGATACTTCAACATATATGTTTTTATTTGTCTCTAATTGCTGTTCAGCCTCTTGCAGTTGATGTTTTATTTTTTTACATGCTTCGTTTACTTCTGTAAGAGTGGTTGTCATACCTAAAACAATCTCGTGTTTGTGGTCAGCATCTATACTTTGTTTACATGTTGGACAATCATGATGTTGAGAGAAAAAGGTAATCTCTTCTTTTATTTTTTCTTCTTTAACTGACAACTGACTAAACAATTTGGTTAATTTGTTTGTACGTGCATGGTATTTTTTTTCATCAACTAACCCTTGCTTTACATTTGAAAGTTGATGCTGAAGATCATCATTAATTTGTTTATATGATTGATACTGTTGTTTAAGTCCTTCTTGTTTTTGTTTAATTTTATCCAACTGATCGTTAATATCATTAATGACTTCTTTCTCATGAGCTTCGGTTAATTCAATTTTGTCACGAAGATGTTTAATATTTGAAGAAGTATCCTGAATGAGATTCTTATTTTCAGAAATCTTATCCTTAAGTAACACATTCATAGTTGTAAATATTTGAATATCGAGTAGCTCTTCTATAACCTCACGACGATGAGCTGCTGATAACTGCATAAATGGAACAAACGAAGCGCTTCCTAAAACTATAATTTGAGAAAAACTTTTATGGTTAAAGTTAAGTATTTGTTTTTCAACAACTTCTTGATAATCATCAATGTCAGCATCAACGTTAATCAATGATCCATTACAATAAATTTCAAAGATTGAAGGTTTAATACCTCTTCTAATCACATAGCTTTTACCTCTGACAGTAAACTCACATTCAACGAGGAGTCCCTTCTCATTAATGGAGTTTAATAACTGAGGTTTATTAATTTTACGGAATGGCTTTCCAAATAATGCAAACGACAGAGCGTCAAGTATAGTTGACTTACCAGACCCATTTTCCCCAACAATAAGCGTGTTTTTATGGGTGTTTAAGTGTAGTTCAGTAAATGAATTACCTGTACTAAGAAAGTTTTTCCAACGTAACTTTTGAAATTCAATCACAATCACTCCACGCTTAATGCTTCTTCATATAAACTTACCATTACCTTTTCCAATTCATGCTTGTCTACCACATGATCGAGATGATGAATATGTTTAGTCAATATGGATAATGTACTCTCAGCTTCGCTTACAATTTCACTATCTGTAATCGTATCCATATGAAAATGATCATCCACAACCTGTACGTTATAAGCGCCTGCTTTCTCTAACTTATCAACATATAAATCAAACAAAAAAGGGTTTGATTTATTTCGTAAAATGAGTTTAATATACTTTTCTTTAAACAATGCAAAATCGATATCTTGAGTTGTTGGATCTTGATCATCGTATAACGATTTAACAAATAATTTATGAGGATTTTCCACAAAAATTAGCTCTCGTGTTATAGTATCAAATATATGAAATCCTTTAGGGTCGTCCACATCTGCCCAAGTAATTTCATATGGTGTTCCAAGATAGTACACGTTATTACGTTGTGATTTGTGGTGGAAATGGCCTGTAAATACATACTCAAAAGAACTCACCATGCTTTGTTTGAAATCCCCTTGATGAAGAAGGCCCCGCTGCATTTCAAATCCATCTATTTCAAAGTGTCCTACAAGAATATGAGCTTTTGTCGTATTTAAAGCATCCATAATTGCTTGTTGATTACTATCACAAATCCAAGGCACAAACAAAAAAATAACACCTTCAAAGCTTGTCTCATAGGGATCTACAATAATATTAAAGTTGTATTGTTTCAGTAAAAGCTCAAGTGAATTTGTTGTAACAGTATTTTTATAATAAGTATCATGGTTGCCGACTAAAAACCAACATTGATATGGTTTAAGTTTATCAAAAAAATATCTTTTACAATTTTGCAGCGTTTGAAAGTTAATATATTTTCTTCTATCAAACACATCACCAAGCTGTATAATATGCTTTATATTGTGTTTCTCAAGGTATGGAAAAAAGGTTTCTGTATAAAATTTTTCAAAATATTTGTCAAACGAAGGATGATCATTACGAGCACCAAAATGAACATCACCCAATAACGCTATTTTCATTATCATCCTCTATAAACATATCAATACCTTTTTTGCGTTTCTGTTTTTTCTTTTCAATACCTTCTTCAAAAGAACGCATAAAGTCAGAAATAGTCTCATTATCAAATTCTTGAATTGTAAATGTTACATCATCATTATCACCCATGTCAACTAACTCATTAAACAGCATACTATGTTCGGCAGTTTTATGTTTAATGTATACTTGTTTCTTTTCCTTTTGAATACGACGTAGGAAAGCGTAGTATATAATTTGCGTAAAATAAGCAAACGGATTATCAGACTTGGATGGATCAAAATTATCAAAGTAGCTCACACAATTCTCAATTCCATCACAAATCATTTCTTCACGATATGAATAGTTAATAAAATTTGGTTTTGTTGAAAGACGATTTGCAATCTGTAAAACACATTCACCAACGTAGTTTGGTATCATTGGTTTAGGTTTATTTTCTTTCTTTGCTTCTTCAACATTTCTTTTATATTCAAGAATAACAGCATACAACTGCTTGTTATCAACATAATGTGTGGTCATTTAATTAGCTATTGCTCCTTCTATAGAAAGCATTTCTAAAAACTTTTTCATTGATTCTTCTTCACGTTCACCGTCTATTGATGGTTTATCAACACTCAAAGACAATTCCTTGTCAACAATTTTCTCTTGCTCTTCATAATAAAACTTTGCATGTTGTTTATAAACATCGACAAAAGAAGCCCTAGCACCAGATTCTGATACAATTGTTTTTCTGTCTAACGCAATTTGATCAGAGTCACCAAACATAAAATACCGTACAAACGATACAGAGGGCGACGGTCCCGTATAGTACCTATAATTAATCTGTAGCGGTCGCTTTACAATAATAACTGCGGGATCAACGTACGTTTGATCACCAACAACCTCAATACCGTTTATAAGTTTGTAAATTCGGATCATGATGTCCCCTTTAATTGAACAGTAAGAAGTTTGTAGTTTAACTTCTCTTGATTATACATTTGGACACGATCAAAAAAATGTGTAAGAGTGGTGTTTCGATACGCTTTCCACGACATATCGTCAGCTATATCATACAACGTTGCGGAAGTTTTTTCAACATTACGTCTCAGGCCTCTTCCAATTGACTGAAACACTCTTATACGAGATTTACTTGGACTAGCAAATACAATATTATGTAGGTTTTGTATATTAATGCCTGTGGAAAATGTTTTATATGATGCTATTATGATTGTACCTTTATTTTGCTCAGCAAATAAACGAATTTGTTCACGCTCTTTCCCTTCTACCTCTCCATACACAAAAAACACATTTCTTTCAGGACATAGCGTTTCAATCATGTGTTTTAACGTCTGTCCATGTTTAACAAAATTAAAAAGTACCAAGGTATTATTTTGAAGAGTTGCTGTTAATCCTGCTATAAGCTTGTTTCGTTGACGGTGTTTTATCAAAAAATCTATTTCATCTTTATATTTGTATCTTTTACTTGCAAACAAACGTCGTTCGTCTTCGGGATAAAACAGTGTAATTCCTTTTATTTGTAGATCAGCGAGTGTTTGATTCTCTATCAAAGCTGACGTTGTTGTAACTTGTTTAACTGATCCAAATAACCCTTCTAAAACTAACTTGTTAACGTTTGTCCCATCAAGTGTACCAGTCAAACCAAACCTGTAGCTACAATCCTTTAAATTTTCCATTATTGTAACAAGACTCTTTGCTTTGAAAGTGTGTGCTTCATCACCAATAACAACATCAAACTGTTTATACCATTTTTCAGGGAGCTTGTAAATACTTTGCCATGTGGATATAACATATGACGCTTGTGTTTGCTTATCTTCTCCTGCTAAAATACCATGCAATGTGTTTTTATCAGCTCCATAACTAATAAAGTCAGATATCATTTGATGAACAAGACCAATTGTTGGAACAACCACAAGTACTTTCTTAGCTGCATGCTGCTGTAAATAAAACGTGGTAAGAAGATATATCAATAATGATTTACCAGACCCGGTTGGAGATACTAATACTGCTCGTTTTTTTTGCAGCGCGTAATACAGGCCGTCCAACTGATAATCTCTAATTGTAACTGGAAGTTTCAAACTATCAATAAATTTTATTAAATATTCTTTGTCAAGATTCAATTCATCAAAAACATTGGGTTGAATTTCATATGTGTAATTGCGCGTGTTAGCAAAAGATTTGATATGATCTAATAAACCAGCATACACAATATGACCTCTTAAATGAAATAATCTTATCTTTCCATCCCATAGTTTATTTTTATATGCTGGTGAAAACTTTGCGTTTGGAACAATAAACGTAAAATGTTCGTACAGTTCTTGAGCTATATCTGGTGTGCATTGAATGCGTATAAAAACTTCATTTACTTTAGATATAGATAGATCAGGCACTACACCCCCGAAGTGAATCTTTGCCAATCAATAGAATTTTTAATTAAAAATCCACGATTGTTGATAACTTTAATTACAGACTCGAGAAACGATATCTTTTGTTTTTGAACATCAATTCTTGCTTGTAGTGTTTGAATGTCAGGATCGCTTTCTATATACGTTGGAATATCTTGTTTAAGGATTTTTAAATTAAATGGTTCCCAACCTTGTAATGATAGTGTATCCTGATCAATAGTACCCATGTAATACTCATACTTTAATTTATACAATGACTTGTATTCATAATCAAATTTCTTTAAAACTAGTCCCTCTAACGAGTACATTTTAAAGTATTTATGGTGTAATTTTGGCGTCTTAAGACTTTCTAATGATAGCTGTGTTTCATCTATATTAGCATCTTGCTCCCACAAATCCATGATATCATCAAGCTTCATACAACCCCTATATTAAAGTGCCTTCACGCTAAACCTTCTATTGGCAAACGTAGCCGTAGCAGAAATATATTCCACATCGGCAGATGTACTATCAAATATAATTTGAGAAAGGTCAACAGGGAAACAGTCTTGGAACAATACTTCTTGTGTTGGATTCATAGCACTAGAAAGGATGATAAGTGAAATGTCAGACAAAATACCTTCACCAGAATACTTTGGCTGATTAGCTACTGCCTGATACTGTTCGAAATTATCGGGGAAACCGATAGCCTGCATCCAATTAAATATTTCCATGTAATTCTTCATGTCTTCATCAACACGAAACGTGACCTCGAGGTTTCCAAATGTTAATCGTGTTCCTGGGAAAGGGATCCGAGTGAAAGGTGTATCAACATCAGCAGTTCCTAACGAAACAGAAGGTATATTAACCGTTTGAACAAAATACTCAACTGTAGGTAGTTTTTTTATTTGAAACTTGAATCCAAGTGGAGATAGGAATGCGGGATTCGTCGGTTGTCTTGAAAGTGCTGTCATAGTTGTTAAGCTCGCCTTGTATACTTCAGTGAATATTATTTATCCAATAAAAAAGGGGCTCCAAAGAGCCCCTTAAAACCACTATACTAGTTGTATCTTATTATTCTTATTACAGTAGGTTTTCAACAAGAATACGACGGTAGTAGACGTTGCTATCTTTTGTAAGAGCGCCAGCACCAGCCGTGGCACCTTCAGCAAATGGGTTAGCAACCATTCCATAACGTGTCTTGAAGCCGATCTTAGGAGCAAAGCTGTCCTGATCAACGGCACGAACCATTTGGAGAGGAACATATGGACAGTAGAAAAGACCGGCATCAAAAGCACTTGAGCCTTTGTAACCGACGACCATATAATTACCGCCAGCGTATGGATCGATGTAAACCTTTAGACGTCCATTTAGAACACCAGCGAACGTGTTACCAGTGTCGTCGATCTGAAGGTTGTTACTGTTAAGAGCAGGTGTGTAATCAAGAACACCAGCCATCTGTAGAGCAGAAGCAACATCGCTCGAACAGATGATGATGTTACCTTTACCACGACGTGTCTCTTTGGCAATCTGATTAGCTTCACGCTCGATTTGGAACATTAGACCTTTGAATTTCTCAACTGACCAACGACCATTAGCATCAACGTCAAGGTTGAAGATACCAGCTGTTGCAGTACCACTGGAAGCACCCTGCTTAGCTGTAACGTTGATTGTACGAACAACTTCACGGTTGATTTCAGCAAGGATTTCACCAGTAAGAATGTTCGAAAGCTCTGTCTCAGCATCTAGACCGTGAATTGCTTTAAGGTCTTGTGCCATTTCCATTGTGTATTCAGCTTTCAGAGCACGTGACTTAGCTGTGACGGTAACTTTGTCGATTGAAAATCCCATTTGTGGGAAAGCTGTGTTACCATCAGTGCCTAGAGCCTCAGCCTGTGCTGTTGCCATAGCGCCAGCAAAGTTATACAGTCCGGTTGAAGCTAGGTTACTTGTTTGGGTCGTATTACCAGGAACTGTACCAACATGCTTGAGACCAAGCGTGTTAGCACCGCTAGCAACGGTCGAAAAAGCTGTATTAACTTCATTGTAGAATGTCTCGGCCCCAAGAGCTGTCGTGTTAGCATATTTGGAACGAAGAGCAAAAATTAAGCCAGTAGGACCAGTCATTGGCTGAACGCCGCAAATGTCATAAGCAATGAGGTTAGGCATTGAACGACGAACAAGACTGATTAATACTGGATCAAACGTTGCATAATTACCAGCTCCACCAGCAACACCGTTATTAACGGGAACTGGATTTGCTTCAGCTAAGAACTGACTACCTGGAGCCTGATTTGACGACTCGAGTAGAGCTTTCTCAGTGTTCTCTAGCAATGTTGCAACAACACCACGACGATGAGCATCCTTGATAGCTGGAAGATCTTCGTGGTTTAATACAGGAGCCCACTTCTGTTGAATTTCTTCATTAAGGTACATTTTCTCTTTCCCCTTCTTTAATGTTAATTGAAGTTATTTTTATTTATAAAGAATTATTTTTTAACTGTTCTTGAAATAGCCGATACATACTTTAAAACAGGGCTATTTACAGGAGCTGCTGGTTGACTTTGCTCTTCGTTTAACTCTTCTAAACGACTAGGAGCTTTAGTTACCGATTTGTCGGAAGGGAAATAATTTTCCTTAACGATCTCAAGTTTCTTACGATAGTTTTCTGGCGAATCAAATTGAACGCCTTCAGCTAAAGAAATTAATTTTTCAGCTTGTGTTGCAGCTAAACCTTCAACGACTTGAGATAAGACTTCTTTTTTTGTAGCCTCGTTCAGGTCGTTCTTAAGTGCCATGTTTTCTTCCATAACACTATCCAAATGCTGCTGCAATGTTGTCAGTTCTCCTTGCAACTCATCAACAACATTGATTTGTTCTTCAGGAATGTCCATGTTATGCTCTTCGAATAATGAACGAAGCCCATTAATGAATCCTTCCGTAATTTCTGTACGAAGACTATGTTCAATAGCAACTTGATTATCTTTCATCCAGTGCTCTACAACATAGTTCAGGTATTCATCAACCTTTGCTGTCAAATCCGTTTGAAACGTTTCAACTTCTTCACTTAAAGCTTGATTGTACTGTTCTTCAAGATCGGTCACAATTTCATTGATACGAGCTGTTACAGCTGCTTCAAAAATAACTGTTGCTTTTTCTCTAAACTCTTCTGATAATTCACTGCCAGTAAACATAGCATCAATGTCTTCACGCATTGAGGCTTTCATAGCAACAGATGCTTTGTTACTAGCTGAAGAATCCATTGTCGTTTTAACGTTATTTTCTGAATCAGTCTCTTCTTCAGACTGACCAGGAGTTATACCTGCAACAGCTTGCATTTTTTCACCATTGTTTAGATGTGAGGCTGGAAGTGTTGCGTTTTTTTCAACAGGATCAGCTGTATGCGCTGTGCCAGTAGCACCACCACCAGTTTGGATTTTTTCATCCAGCGCTTGTTTTTTACTAACGGTCATTTAAAGCTCCTTGTTATTTTTAATTATTTATAAAATTAACTTTTCGATATATCAGAAAGGAATTTTTTGAAAACATTAATTGCTGTTTGTTCAGAAATTCTTGAACGTGCCCCTTGCTCAATTTCTTGCTTATATTGTTCCAAACGTTGAGCTTTAAGAATGCCGTTATCCCAAATCCAATCTACTCCTTCCATAATTCCACGAACAAAAGCGTCAGGTGCGGAAGGGTCAGCAACTATATCGCCAGCAGTAGCTAAATAAAAATCAGATTGTACTTCCATTATTCCGTTTTTATTTTCTTTTAAACTGCCCATGCCTCTTGATGAAATCCCAAGAGAAGCTCCTTCATTAATGAGACTTTTTACGATGTTTCCCATTGGAGTATCCATAACCTTAGCACGCCCAACGAAATCTGTTCCTTCTCTTCTCAAAGATTTGAACATTATACAAGCACGTTCTAAGTTTAAGGTTGGACCAGAAGGATGCCCTAGCTCACCATAAGCACGGTTTTTTGATACATATTGTTCGTTATATCTGTTAACTTCTTTTTCCAACACCGCAATTGGATATACGCGGCCGTTACGATTTTCTTTCTCGGCCTGCATTATGATACCTTCAATGAAATAGTTCTTCTTACCTTCTCTTTCTTCAACAAGATATTTAACATCTTCATTTAATTCGGTAAATAATTTCATATCTATCCTTAGGTGAAAGCAACAGAAACGGCTTGAACAGCTATATTAGAAGCTATAGTATCTGTAGGTTGTTTAACAAAGTATTCTGTTGTACCCCCGCCTAACGTACAAGTTCCAATTGTTCCGGCACCATTAGCGACGGTAATTAACGAATTAGCAGGGGCATACACTCTAACTAAAGATGCATTACTAATTGTATTAGCTGTTGTTAATGAAATTTCAGAAGCCAGTATTTTAACTGATTCAGCCATTACTGTTTTCCTCCTCCATTATTTTCAACGCTTCTACGACATCATCGATTTTTCCCTCGTCAAGTAACTGCATAAAAAATGCACGACCCTCTTCATTCATGTTAGTGTAAACATAAGTTACTTCTTCTTGACATTCTGTCGAAAACATATTAAGATACTGTTCGCGGATTTTTTCAGGAGGCTTTGCATAATCAATCTGTTGCATTAGTTGATCATGCATATCCTGCACTTGACGGTAAAATGACTTCATCACATCCATATGCCCAGCATGAATTTGTCCGCCGTTGTAATTACTTTTATCCGTCACGTGTTTGGAATGCTGGTCTAGACCTTTAGATATTTTTCCAAGTATGTTTTTTGCTTGGTTGTGATAGTTATGATAAATATCAGCCATTGCAGCTTCGTTTAACTCAGTTTCTTCAGCCACCCGCTTAGCTGTAGCTGTCGCAATAGCCATTTTCTTACTTTTTTTCATTTCAGGATTATCTCGCTCTATGGCTTTTGCAATCTCCTCGCGCTTTTTCATTTCCGCACTAGTTAAAGTCTTTTCGCCAAGAATTTGCATTAACGTCTTCGAGTTATTATGCTCATCAATGCCTAATTTTTTAGCTTTCTTTGCTAATCCTGCAGAGGTAGTGGGACTTTCTGTATCACGATCTTCAACGTCTTTTAAAGTTAAAGGTTCTTTTGCTTTTTTTGCTACATGAGCGTATCTACGCTGACCAAGTCGCATCCACGTTGGCTTATTATAATCTCTGGGGTTATCAGGATTTATCGCCTCGTTTTGTTGTACTGACTCATATACTTTTTCATCTTCGCCAGTATTATATCCGTGATTACTTGCTGAACGATCATATGCTTTTATTTTGGCTGCGTTAAACATCTCGTCATCATTTCCATTTCTATCAGCAATTTTCTGAATCACATGCTTATCATAGAAACGACGTTCATCTTTAGTACGAGGTACTAATGCATTAACAGAATCTGGTTCAATAGGGAACGAAGGCTGAGGTTTTTCAGGCTTCTTGAGTTCCAACAGTTGTTTCAGTGTTTTCATTAGTATCTTCCTCGTTGTTATTATCTGAATCTATTTCTGAATCTTCTTCTTGAGATTCTTCTTGATCTTGAGTTCCAAAGTAATTTTGAGCAACTTCACTTCTTTTGGCTTCAATAGCAGCAGCTGCCTTATCAAGTAAAACACTATTAAAAGCAGCTTGAAAATCACTAGGACTTCCTGTTTGAGCAGCTTTTAACATATCAGCAATTGTAAATTGTCCATCACTCATTTTTCTCTCCAATTTATTTAGATATTTCTGCAGGCCCAGTGTTTTGAAGCGGGGAACCATCAGGCTCAATTACTTGTTGATATAATGGGTTTGATGTTTCAGATTCAATCTGTGATGTTATATCCTTAATATCATCATCGCTCTGATATAAAATATGCTTCCGTACCCACTCGTGTGAAAAATATTTGCCAACATATGGGTCAATATTCTGCAGAGTTAACATCTTATCCCTTAATATCACTGCTTCTTTTTGCTGTTGATAATAATTATCTCGGGCATAATCGTAAGTAACTTTATCTGCAACTGAGTTCCATTCCTCGAGCGTCATAACATTTTTTAATATTAATTGTTTACCTAACGTATGAGTAAACACCTGATTAAATCTTAAACGTAACCTATCAACAAACTTTTGAAATTTCATCTCATCACGAGAAATTTCTTCTCCTTGACCAAAATTAAACGTAGCATCTTGTTGTAATCTAGAAACAGGTACGTTTAATGATAAGTAAAGGTTTTTTTGGAAATACTCTACGTCAGCTAACTCACCAAGATTTTGTCCAGCAGGCAGCGTTGTTATCTCAGTTCCTCTGTTACCCTCACGACGAGGTAACCAATAATCTTCTAACATCGTCATAAATTTACGATCATCACGTACCTCTCCGGTGGTAGCATCATACACAACTTTATTTTTATGTCGCTGCATCATATCACGTAAATATTGCTCTGCTTTCATTTTTGGCAGATTACCGACATCGATATAAAATATTCTACGCTCTGGAGCTCTCGAAATCCGATATATTATAGTTGCATCCTCAAGAGCCCTCAATTGGTTCAATGGTTTTATAGCTTTATGTAAATGGGAAATAACCATAACGTTTTGAGGATCAAGCAGTCCTGATGTTACATGAACAATGCTATCAGGCGCGATTTTTAATCCTTGTGCAGCTGAATTAGTACCTATTTCTCCAGCTCTGTTTTGAAACCCACGTTCATTGTATATAAAATATTCTTGATGAGTATCGACATTGGACATTTGAGTTCGTTTGTCTTTTTGTCTCTTTATTTCTCTTACTTTTCTTATTTTACGTGGATCAATATATCTTAATTCTTTGATACCGTCTGATGGGTTTGTGACGTCAATAATTGCATGGTAATATAATCTACCATCAACATACCATCTTTTAAATATTTCAAAAGCATTTTGATTGAATTCGAGTAAATTAAGAATTATATCAAATTCAGTAGCTATTAATTTCTTAATATTTGATGAAAGACCTGTATGATCAAGATTTAATTTAACAATTTTTTCTTTTTCTTGGACGACAACTGATTCGTTTAGGATATCATCGATAGCCCGTTCTACCTCTGGATGCATCGACATTTCACGATATTTCGTTACTAATTCTGCTTCTGTCCTTGCAGCACCCTGTAAATCAATGTATGTACCATAAACACCACCAGCAGCTACAACAACAGCCCCATCATCTGTGACTTCAGGGGCAAATGTTGGTTGTTTCTGTTGTTCTACTTCTTGATTCGCTCGGCGAATCTCAAAGCCAAAGAAGTTTGCCATAATTACTCCAATAAAGAGAAGAGCGACTTATCGTCGCTCCATCTCATTAAGCACCACCGGCATTACCGGTGATACCTCCACTAACTTCCCACCAATCATACTGGAACGTGACTCCGAACTCTTCTATTGAGTCTGTGTCACCCCAATTTAAATCAATCGACGAAATGGTTGATGGATAAATTCCATTAAACTTGTACACGCGAATAGGTACACCTGTTTTTGAAAACTGTGTAACTTCTGCCGTTGATTTATATAGTAGGGGAGCAGCAGAACCAAACGCACGGAGATTCGTTTGAAGAGAATTAATTCGGTTTGACCATTCTTCTAAAGCATTACGAATTAAAAAGTCCTCATCATTAATGACGGTAACAGACCAATCACCGAACGTTCTATCACCAGCTAATCTCACTCTGCGTCCAAAATAAGGTACTTCAATTGTGCCGAGTGAAGATTCTGGTATTTGTGTTGCACGTACAAGGAAAGGTACTTTAATATCAGCAATACTGTTAGCTGGATTTGTAAAGGTAACCTGAAAGAGGTTACCTCTAGCTCCACCTAATGTTAGCTGACTTCTGATTTCGTTAATATTAAAAGCCATTACTGTTCTCCTTTGTTCTTATTTATTGTTTAAAACTGACCTACAATTTCGGAGAACTCAACGCCCGTTCTAACAGCAACAAAATTCAATTGAATAAAGTTAATGCTTCTAGCCGGCTTGATATAAATGTCGCCAACAAACTCATTACGGTCAATAACTTCACCTGTGTTGTTTGTCGTATCACATACGACTTTAAAATCATAGATTCCTCTACGACCTTGAACATCTCTTAAGAACGGCTCAACAAGATTACGGAACTGTGCACGAGTAAATTCATCATTAAATTCAAATAATGTGAATTTAGCAGCTGTCGAAATAGCTTTTTCTAGCACGATGAAAAGACGACGCACGTTTATACGATCAAATGCACTTGGTTTTGCTAGCAACGTTTTGTCACCGTAAAGGACAGTACCTTGACCGGGGAACGTAACCACAGGATTGATACCTGCTTTATACAATCTATCGCGGTCAGCTTGTCTTGGATTATAAGCGAGTTTAACAATATTTTTGATTTGTCCTCTGTTGAATCCTGCTGGTGAGAACCATGGATCTCTTGTATCATCAGTTCTAACACATAAACCGGCTATATCACCATTTAAAGGTATCCATCTATAAAGATCGTTATATTTGTCATATTGGTATTTGTAACCTGAATCAATGACAGCATAAGACGTACTCCGTAAAGCATTACGTAGTTCTATTATATCATCAGCTTCATCACCGACGTTGTTTACAACATCAGCTTTTTGAGGAGATACAAACACAACGCAATCTTTACGTTTTTCAGCAATATTGTCAATGAGGTAGTTCGCTAACTGCTCACCATACGTACCTCCTCTATTGGTACCTGTAAGCAGTAAAGATACATCAACATCTTCTGCGGACGCATAGAGATCGTAACCAGCTAGAACTAAACCAAGAGCGACGTTGGCTTCTGTACCGCCATCTGTTCCACCCTGGAACGATAACGTTAGTGGTGTTGTTGTTCCAGCACTGGATAAACCAATTGCAGCAGCCACACCAGCACCAGCTCTATGATTGGCCCACCAAACATAATTTGAATTCTGATTTAAGACATCTTTATAATAATTCGTACTTCCGTCTTCTGTTTTTGCATCGGTAGCGCGTGATAGACCTTTATAGACTTCTAGGACTGTTCCAGGAACACCTGTAAACAACCCGTCCTCATCAGCAACAACAACATGTAGTTCATCATTAGCGGAAGCATTACCATAAGCAGCCTGGAAAGTTGACTGACCGGGTGCGGTATCAACAACATTAAAATATTCCCAATACTTAATTAAACTTACAGGATTTGAAAAATCAGTCGCTAAACCAAAGGTATCTTCTGTTTGAATAGTAAATTTTGAATTAGTTGTATCTGTATTCACAACAGTTGTTAAACCAGAAACTTTCATGTATTGAAGGCCGAGAGTCGAGTTACCAACTTCAATATAGTCACCGACAGATAAAGCTTCTCTTAACGCTGCTGCTTGTGTGTAAGCATCAGATATAGTACCCGCAGCTCCAACAGTAATTGTTACTACAAGGTTAGCACTTCCAACGATAGCATTGACAGTTCCACCACTTATAACATTTGTAGAAGTGTTTGGATCTAAGGCAAGTGTCCGTTTATACGCATCAGCTGAATCACATACGGATATTTTTAAAGAATCACCCATTAATCCGGGAAAACGTGCGATATATTTCCCGTCCGTATCATCAAAAGTTGATATTGTGTCGTAATGATCACTATTTTTTACAATAAATTCTGTTGGATCAGTGATATTAGCTGTGTTAGCTATTGAATTCCGAATAACAACGTTAGCATCGCTAGACGTTGTATTTCCGACACGAGTAACATACAATTTATTACCATAAGCTAAAAAGTTTGCAGCTGTAAAATATGTTTCAGGATTATGATTGGTTGGCTTACCAAAGCGAGCAGCTAAAACTTGTTCAGAATCGACAAGAACACGTGTTCCTACTGGACCCCAACGGAACACACCCGCTAAAGCACCTTCAGTTGTAGAAACAGCGGGGACAACTGTCGTAAGATCAATTTCAGTTACATTTACGCCAGGACTAACTTGGAATGGCATGTCTATCTCCCCTCAGAGGTTTATTTTTATGAAACGATGGATTTAGTTCAGAGTATTTATAATTTTAGGTATTCTAATGAACCCAACCACTAGATCCGTGTTTTTGAAACATGTGATTGTCGTATTCATCGTCTCCAGCAAAAATCCATGAATCATCGTTCTTTTTTACAGCTAAGGGAATAAATGCAACAGGCTCTACTCTACTTACAACTCCAAAAGGTAGTAAACTTTCTTCTAATGCTGTTTCATTTTCTTGCTCAAGCTTTTGTCTCAGATCTACGCTCGTCAGTTCAATAACATAATTCTGACCCATAGCCCAAGCAAACAAAACACAACACATAACTAAATCATCATGTCCTTCCTCAGCTTCGTAACTTTCCCCAATATTTACAAAACGAAATAACTCATATAATATTCTTTCATCAGATATTAAAAGTTTGTCGCTCTCTATTTGTGTCTTTAATCCAAGACATCCTATTCTTTTTACTTGTTTTGATGTCCGGACACCTAGTCGTGTTTGCTGAGCAAAGCCAGGAGAAATAATCTGACCACTTCGACCACTATGAATGGTTGTTAATATATTTTCATACTCCAAATCGTACTTAAGAATAGTTGCTACTTGTCCACCTATATCATTTGTTTCAACTAACATATACGCGTTGTTATAGTGTTTTGATAACTGAAAAATGATATTAGGATATAATAAGGGTGATATCATATTGTTACGGTAAGTTGCTACGACTTTATAAGGCAGCTCTGATACATCAAATATTACAAAAGCTGAATAATCCCCTTTAACACCGCCTGACGTATCAACAACTGTAATATACTGGCGGTTTGGTTCGGGGTGTGCAAATATATTAACATCCTCATTACTAACAACCGGTCGGACAGCTCTAAGAACCCGAAGTTTCGAAGGACTTATAAGAGTGTTTGAAGATCCAATAAATTCGCATTCAAATTCAACCCTGAATTGATCTTCTGACGTATTACGTATCGTTTCTTGCTTCCATTTGTCATCTCGGCCAGGCATCTGGCTCCAATGAACATCAACACGAACATAATCGTTTTTACCTTCTTCACTATCGACCCATAGTTTATAAAACATATTCAAACCATTAGGCGTCGATGTTATTAATACTTTAGACGTTGTACCTGAAGAAATGGTGGGATAAACTGAAGCAAAGAAATCAGCTTGCATGTTGTTATCAACGAAAGCAAACTCATCAAGATACACTAAATTAAACGAACCGCCTCGAATGGCTGATGACGAAGTAGCTGAAGCTAAAATCTTTGATCCATTTTCTAATTCAATGTTACCCTTATTCCACTCTGTTATTCCTTGTTGAATCCATTTGGGTAGATGCTCATATGCAAGTTGAATCCTAGAAAGAATTTCCCGTGATTGACTAAGTTTGTGAGCTAATATAGCAACGCTATAGTTTTGATGGAACAAAATATACCACAGCATCACACCCACAATAGTTGTCGTTTTACCGCACTGTCTAGGCATTTTACAAATAACAAATCTATTCTCTACAGCTGTGGTGACGATATCACGTTGGTAATCATACAGAGAAAAGTTAACAAGACCCTTATCAATATTAACAATTTTTACGTATTTTTCAACAAAGTAAACAGGATCTCCTGCACATTTCAACCATTCTGTAACTTGTTCTGAGGTCCATACGTGCTTAACGTTTGAACGTTTTAAATTCTGATTACCAAGGTAACTCTCATTCAATCTACTCATTTTGTTTCTTTAATAATTTTTGTAATTCAGCTGTACTACCAACAAAAAGATTATTGTTTATCGTGCGCGGAGACTGTGGATCTGCTTCTGTGAGATCTCTTCTCCTTTTTTGTAATTCGAGTAAATCTTTATTAGCTTCGGACACAGCTTTGACTAATGTTGCAACAACTTCATAAGCTCGAGGATGTTGCGACATACTGGCAACATCAAGTATACCAGTAAGAGCTTCTTGCCCTTTTTCAATGACAGCTACAATATTCCCTCTTGCATATTCAAAATCATTTTCTACTGTTAATGATGGAACTAACTGTGCTCTTGATTCTTCTAACGGAATAAGATTTAAAGACTGCGCAATTGGATCGTTACTCATAATTCGTCACCGTTATTATGTAACCATAATCATCATCAGCTTCAATCAAAGAAGATGATATTGTGTTATTAGCATCTGTCGTTGGGTCTCCATTAGCTGTGAGACCAGGCTCGATAGTTATATTAGAAACACGTGAGTTGGCAGATAATGATGAAAATAAATTCGTATTAGCAAATTTAATCACAGCTGATTTCTTTATTGGTCCAAACAGATATGCCTTCATAGTGAACGTTAAAGTCCATATCAAAACTCTTCGTGTTTCAAAGTTACTTTCATATTGATCATCGAGAACTACGTTGTTCAGTATAACTGGAATATCCATAACGATATCCATATCAGGTATCAACTGAACAGTCGTAGTCCATTCTGGTGTGAAAAATGGGAGAATTTGTTCGACAATCCTAGCACCATCGTCTGTATTCTTCACCATGATTGATAACGTAAAATCTATATCGTATGGTACAGGATTGTAAATGTACTGTAATTGATCAGGATTTTCTGTATTCTTTGCTGTACGCTTACCGACTGTTGTCAGTTTTCTTGAACTAGCATAAGAAATACTAGCTATTTCAAACGACATACGTGGCAACGAGATTGCTGGCATTCTATCAAGATTTGGATCAGCTGTTAGCCTAGCTAATACTTTATCACGTGGTCCATATGATACTGGTATCTTAATAGTATTAATAATATTACGTGCTGCATCAGGACGGTTGATATAAACATCGTTGAAAAGAGTACCGAATAATGCAACGTATTTTCTAATTAACGCATGATAGAATGTATGGCCAAACATTAATATGTTCCTTCAGAGAAAGGATCACGTTCTGTGAAATCTATAATAGCATCAGCTTCTGCTTCTATCTCATCATTTATAGCAAGAACGTCGTTCTCATTAATATCATATGATTGTTGAAGTAAGGTGTATCCGTCTTCATCTCTCAAGGGCAGTCCTGTTTCTGTTAAAATAGCAAATATATCCATATTTAATGAAAATTTAGACATTAAACGATCTATATCCTCTATCCCCGTATCGAAATATTCATTGTTATATTCAAACAATTCACATTTAAGATCATACATTTGTAAAGCACCTAGCTGGTAAAATACGGATTCATGCTCAACAAACTTAACTTCAAACAGCTTTCTATTTAAAGGAAAATATATTAAATCGCCCTCTTGTGGTCTATCGAGAAGCTCAATTGATCCTACTTCATTATTAAAAGTTCGTCGCGCGACAGTAAAAGTAATTTGATCTCTTATCTCAAGATTAAACTTAGACAAGAAATCTCCTTCACCAGCAAATCCTTCAACATTTTTGATATACATTTCAACAGGAACTGCATGAATGTATTCCCTCAGAGGATCCTCTCCAAACAGCTTATCAATGTTTACTGGCGTTCGGGGGACGTAAATTATATCGTGACCATAGATTTTAATAGATTCAATTACAAGATTTTCAATTAAAACTTGTTCTTGACTATTTTGAAAATTGTTGAAAAAAAAGTTGGTAGCCAATTAAACCTCATCCAACCATATCGGCTACAGGAAGCGAATACTTACTAATCATGTCTTCTTCCATTTTTTCAATCTCAGCTTGGGCATCAACAAGTATTTTTTCACCGTTAAATTGTACCCCGCCAGGTAGTTGCATACCAGAAAACTTCGTTAGGTTTGACCCCCACTGATACTTTATTTTTGCTGTCGTATAATTTTGGAGCCAACGATCCGACCAAACTTCTGGATAGGTATCGGGATCTAGTACTTCATATGCTTCTATCAAAAGATAATCGCCAGTATTATAATTGTCCCATTTCGTGTCTATGAAAAGTCTATCTCTATGTCTTGAATAGCGAATCGGTTGCTGACCAACTAACATTTCTGAAATTAAAGCTAAATGTTCCATAGCCATATAGTACGGAATCATTGAGTATGCGGTTAAAGAATACAAATCGTTGAGAGCTATCTGATAGCGAATATTGAACATATCATCAGATCTTATTGAAGGATCACCTATCGGAAAAACTCTAACGGCGCCTATTATATTTTCAGGCAGAGTGATATATTTGTTTGCTTTGTCAGCATCAGTAACTTGGTGCTTATAATATATCTTTTCCGTACCATCAAAATGGTAATCCCAATAGTACCTCAATGACTCATCGATACGATCTTCTATCTGATCGTCATCGACGTTAATTTCTATAACAGGTTTACCTAATTTTCTTAGGCAGTACTCTTTGAACTCAGAGCGTGTGGTAGGAACTGCCATAATATCTCCTTTTTGTGATATTTAGGCAATACGTGTGCCGGTACTATCATAAACACGGAACGCGGTATTTTGTGTTGTATTATCATTAAACTTTAAAACATCATTGCTGTTGATTTTTATTATAGAAGAATTAGCGAACACGATATTTGATCCTGCTCGGAACGAGCCACCTACTGTACTGTCTGATGTAACGTTAACCGTTCCTGTGACTTTCAACGTGGAGTCAGTATTTTCATCTAAACTACCAATATGAATTCTTCCAGTATTAGCTGCAGCAAGAATAGGGAAAGTTGTTTGATCATTATGTTGACCAAATATCCGTAACATTGGAGTAGAGCCTGTGTTTCCACCTACCACATCAATATTGAATGTGTTGTTTGCCTGGCCTGTTAAGTTATTGGCTAAATTATTACCATAGCCAAGAATTATCTGCCCACCTTCTGTAGCTCCTCCTAGAGCTATCAACTCCTTTGCTCGCGCATAAGAGTTCGATGTCATAGAATTTAATCTTGATCCGATTTCAATAAGAGAAGTTCCATTGGAAGAAAACAAAAGACCATCTGGTAAATTTATAGCCAACTCACCAGCTTCAATGTATGTCGCATTGGCTGAGTTGGTGGTATTTGGTGTAATACCAGGTGAAGTCGATCTCTTTAATTGAATAAGAACAGACATTAGTTCTAAGCCTCTGATCCTAATTGATTTATAGATTTACGAATTGTATTTAATTCGCTCTTGTATCTTTCTCTCTCAATAGTTAACTCATTAATTGTCTTTTTCATCGTTGAGACTTGATCATCATGCCTCTTAACAATTGATTTGTTTCTTTCATTTTCTTTCTCTAATTCTTTATATTTCACTTCCAAATCTTGATATTCTTTTGTTATTTTTGAAAGATGTGCCTCCGCTTCTGCACTTCTCATTAATTTCTCTTCAGCAATACTTGCTCGTGTATCTAACATTATTACACGAGCAAGCATTTCATTTATCAAGTCTTTTTGTTTTTGAACATAAGCATTAACAAACTCAGCTTCCATAGCAACCTCATATTAAATTAAAATGTACCGCCATCCAGAGAAGCAAACACAGGAACACCACCTGCACCTGCTTGTAAAACTTGACCTTCAGTTCCTGCAGCTGTCACAGCTAAAGCACTAGTATTTTGTCCATAAATGATACCATTGTTAGCAAACACAGATACACCTGTACCACCATCAGCAACAGTTAAATCAACGATACCGGTTATCTGTCCGCCCGTTATTTGTACATTACCGCTGGCAACTGTGTTTGCTGTTATTTTGAAAACTTGTAAATTAGCTAGTGCGAAATTTACATTAGCTGTATCAACAGTTGTAGCTGTAGACAGAGATGGTATATTACCACTGAAAAGCTTCCACTCACTATCTGAAGCATCCCTAAACAAACCAGTATGTTGTGTAACGGTTGCATTTCCAAAGGTTCCAAATAGACCAATATCTACAGCATCTGTCGTTGAGTTACCATTAGCCAATTTAACCAATGGATCTTCAATGTTAAGATTTGTAGTATTGATTGTAACGACATCTCCAGATACAAGCAAATCACCATCGACTGTTACGTTTCCGGAGAAATTACCTGTTCCGGAATGAATAGTTGCTGTATGAACATTAGACCATGTGAAAGATGAATTACCTAATGCATACGTACTTGAATGAAAGGGGATAAGTGAAGAATCAACTTTTGCATTAACATTAAGTCTGTCATCAGCTATGTTGCTTCCGATTGTTGTATTACCACCAACAGTCAAATCACCACTTACGTTTGCAAAACCAGTAACAGTTGTATTACCAGCTGCTAACGTCGAGCTAATATTAGCAAAACCTGTAACTGTTGTATTGCCAGCTGCTAACGTCGAGCTAATATTAGCAAAACCGGTGATAGTGGTATTACCAGCTGCTAACGTCGAGCTAATATTAGCAAAACCTGTAACTGTTGTATTGCCAGCTGCTAACGTAGAACTAATATTAGCAAAACCTGTAACTGTTGTATTGCCAGCAGATAAAAGACTTATAGAAACAGTATTAGTAGTATCGTTGAAAGTAAAAGCAGCTGATCCCGAGAACGTCCCGCTATTACTGTAAACAATATGTGTGTTGGTTATACTTCCACCTAACGAGGAAGTTTTTTCATCAACATAGGTTTTGATAGCCCATGTTGTTGTAATTTCTGTATTAACAGCTCCACCCAAAGTTGTTGAGTTAGCCACTGCATTAATATGCGTAACATTAGCTGTTGTATCAGTTAGTAATAACTTAGCTGTTTTAACAGCATCAATATACCCTGTTGCGTTTGCAACCAAGGCTTGATTTGCTGTTAGAGTACCTGGAAATCTTTTACCAGCTATAGGTACTACAGAAGACGCGCTACCAATATATAAAATATCTCCGTTACTCGTATATCCTAACTCACCGTTAGCTAAAGCACCTGGTGCTGCTGCTGTCTCACTTCGTTTAATTTGAATCAAGTTCGCCATTTAGAAGCTCCCCCCGTCTATATCTAAAACCTTTACAACATATTTGTCGGTCGTCGGATCATAAACAAGTGTGCTTCCCGCAACAGTATTTGCGTTATCAGCTACAACATCGAGCATCTTATCGATACGTCGATTAGTATCCGCTTGAATTGTGTTTTTTAAAGTTATCGGTTCATTTGATTGTTGAAATGCTCCACCAGGAGCTATCTTAACAACTATGTTCGTCATTGTGTTACTCTCGGCGTTACGGTAACAATTCCTTCAACGATTCTGGATTTAATACCAGAAGCGTCAGTTAAAAGAACATCATACACATAACGACCTGCTACTATATTCGACGTCTGGTTAGCTGATAGAGTAAGAACCAGCTGACCTGTACCACTATTAATAGTTGTACTAAAACTTACAGCATTTGATGATGAATATGTTTTTCTAATCTGAGCATTAGCCGAATACCCCGACAAATCAGGAATATCCCCCTCATCATCAACAAGACTTAAACTTGTTGAATAGCTCGTACCTTGATCAACAATTAAATTTGCTTTGATGGCCATGATTTTTCGCAGTTAATTTATTGTTTATTTATAACACTAGCATTTCCTATAACCATGAATCTATTTTTATACCCAAACGAGAGCCGTCCTGAAAAAATAACATTCGAAATACCTGATTTTTGTGCTAGTTCTTCTGAAGACTTCACAACATTTATATGCCCAGGATCATTCTTGTTATCACAAGACTGAAAAACATACGTTTTGTCTGGCTCTGCCTTTACAATATGAGCCATATCTTTCATATGCTCACAAGATGTATTAATTAGTATATCATAGTTGTTTGACAATACCGATAATGGTAGACTATCTACATCAAAACATTGATATGTGATGTTTGTTTCTCCATGCAATACTTTTGCGTATTTAATAGCAGAAGGATCGACATCGTTAAAGAAAATATGTTTTGGTTCTAGTGTCTTCTTTAACATAGGTACAAGATATATTCCATACCACCCTCCAAGTATTTGTATTGTAGGTTGGTTTGAAGACCATTTATCTTGTAACGTCTCTACGAGCCACTTTTTTGATAGATACTGAGTGTTACTACATGAATTTGCTAATTCTTTTTTATCAATGTCGCTATATAATAATGAAGAAATAGTTCTTAGATAAGATATTGGAATGTCCATGCTTAATGTTATTTCAGTGAAAATTGGTCACAAATATAGTCCATTATATGCTAACCATTTGTTTAGCATGTGTCGAAAGAATATAACTATTCCGTTTAAATTTTGGTGTTACACTGACGATCCTACTGACTTAGATCCCAGAATCAACGTCGTTGATTTTTATAATCAGGATCTGTTTCCGGTTGTTTATAACAAGTTATTTATACTGAGTAAACAATTTCGAGACCTTTTACAAAACGATTATGACTGTGTATTTTTTGACCTTGATATGGTCATCCAACATAATATCGATCGCCTATTCGAACATTTTGGATCTTCACTTAAAGTCATTAAAGCTATATGGAAACCTGAAGAAGTATTTGTGCCAACAATGCATCATCCCTATTACAATCATAATATCAATTCCTCATGCATGCTTTGGAAGAATAATTCTTGCGACGATATATGGCAACATTTCGTATCTAGAAAAGAAGAAATGCTTGACACATATTGTTTTGGGATGGACGCATTTCTTTACTATGAAATCGGCCTTAGAGGTGGTCTTCCAGAAGATATGTTTTTCTCATACAAATATGGAATAGACCTAAATTTATCAGAAAGTTCCCGTGATGCCAATGGCATGGTTCATGCATCCCGTTTAAGAACAATTCAGGAGATGATACCCATTATTCTACTAAACGGGTTAATTACAACTCCTGAACATTACAACTTCTATGAATTAAAATTCAAACGTTTTTATGAAGATTGAATATCTTCGATCATATCATTCCACATTCCTTCGTGAGGGATAATATAACCTAAAGTGAACCGTTCCTCTTCTTTTGCATATGCACAATGCCAGTATATACGATGTGGTTCATGCCATGGACCATAGTAGCCAACTTTACATGTCCAACCGGGTGCATCATGCATTGTTACAATTTCTTTTGTCTGTGGATCTTGATATCTGAAAAACCCTGTGCCTTCTTTTGACCATGAAAGAAGAATATTATAACCTGGCGCATTTGCATTATGATGCCAACCCATATACCCTCCTTTAGGATATAGCATCTTAACAGCATTATTGCGTGAACCAGACCACGATAATAGGTCCTTATCTAACTTAATCAACGCTTCTTGAAGAGAAGCATAAGGTGAAGTGAATTTCATTAAATCAATGCCGTGAGTTTCCTCAGGAAACCCATCTACCTTTTTGTTCTGCATCACGTGTAGATATTCCTCACCACACGCATACTCTGGAGTAACATTAGCTTTTGCATAAGGGAATTTAGATCTATCTACATTGAGCAAAACATCCATAAAATTACCAAGGATTTGCTTCAAATCAGGATTGTTTAGCTGCACGGTCTGCATTAGCTTGCTCCTTATATTGTTTAATTTCTTGCTCACGTTTATGGGGAACCGTGTGATGATAAAATACAATCGGATCTTTATTTTCTGTTAAAAAGTATCCATTAACAAAATTCCACCTGGCATCATCTTTAAAGACTTGAACATTGATAGGCATTTTATCGATATGCATGAGCTTCCAAAACGTGAATTGATCCCATGGACGTAAAGAAATTGGTATGTCCTCTTCATTGTATGGCCATGGGTCTGCTCGTTGTGTAACATAGTCTTCCCACCACCTACTCATAAATTCGAGGGTGTGTTTGTTTGATCGATACATAAAAAACCCACCATGATAAACCATTTCTCCTGTCTTCCATTTCGAAATCTTGCCATTATATGGCCTTATTTTTGTGATAAGAATATCACAGTCGTTTGGCATTTCATTCCAAATGTTTTGAACATCTTCATGCATACACTCCATATCAGCGTCAACATAAACAGTCAATTCAGTATAAGGTGTGCGTGATAATGCGTATAGCTTTGTACGAATATGATCTGGAACGTTTTCCATGATTACATTGTCAAAGGCAGAAAAATCTACATGTTCTTTGTATTTTTCCGGAACAAACAATGTAATATTAGCGTCAGGATAAAAATCTTTTATTGAGTGAGCTGAATAATTAGCAGCTTTCACGTATTCAGCTTCATTAGAAGCTACTAGCAAAAAACCATTACGAACAGTCATAAAAAATCACTCCGAAGGTGGGGCATCAGCTATTTTATTTATATCTTCAAGTATCAAAGCAGCTGTTAAAGCATAAACCTCAAAATCTGTCTTGGCACGTCTGATAGCCGACTTTAATTTACGGTTTGTGGTTTCTTTAACGAAATCCGTTTCAAAGGCTTGTAATTTTAAAGCAAATAGTTTTTCTTGTCTTTCTTTTTCTTTTTGAGCTTCGATCTTACGACGCTCTGCTTGCTGTTGTTGAGACTGCCGTTGTATAGCTTTCGCAGTATTTTCTTCGAGCTCCTGCTGGCTAAATTTGTTGTTAATCTCCACCCAATCAGGGTTGTTTATGTCACCACAATTGATAACAGCTGTAACGACCCGACCGTCCTCGTAATGGAACTCAGCTGACATAATTGTCCGAGCATTGTTAGTCCAGTGCGGATTTTTGATTGTACGCTTCATATTAAGCTATCCTTACCCATAGTTTTACTGTTGCAACGTTCTCAGGTGTCGAGGTTATTGTTAATCCTGAATAGGCTGCTGTAAATGTTGACGAAAATGACCCTGTAAATAATGATGTATATGTACCTGTAAACAATCCACCAAAAACATCTGTATAGCTTCCCGTATATATTGAAGTAAATAAACTACTGAAAGCACCAGTGTATGTGCTTGAATAATTTCCTGTATATAGGCTAGTGTATAAACCCGCAAACGCACCTGTGTATGTCCCTGAAAAAGCTCCTGTAAAGTTGTTTGCGAAAAGGCCTGTATATACGCCTGTAAAGTTACCTGTGTATACACCTGTAAACGTACCAGTGAAAGCTCCTGTATACAAGCCACCAAAAGCTCCTGTATAATTTCCCTCATAGCTACCACTAAACGTTTGATTGTAGTTCCCAACAAATGTTCCTGTGAATCCTTGATTGAACGCACCGGTAAATTGTTGATTGAATGTGCCAGTATACGTGTTTACATAACCACCCGAATAAGCACCTGTGAAATTCTGCGTGTATATGCCAGAGAAAAGAGATGCGAACTGTTGATTAAAATTACCTGAAAACGAATTTTGATAAATGCCGGAAAACGATCCAGTATAAACACCAGTATATTGTCCAGTAAACGTACCAGTAAATATTTGATTAAATGCGCCTGTGAAGTTTCCTTGATAATTACCCGCATAGTTTCCTACAAATGATCCACTAAATGCTTGATTAAAAACACCGACATACGCTCCACTAAATGATTGATTATATGTTCCAACGTAGGTACCACTAAACTGCTGTGAATATAACCCACTAAACGTACCGGTATATCCACCGCTAAATGATCCCGTATAACCACCCGCATATGTTCCTGTAAATGTTCCGGTATAAACACCAGTGTATTGTCCAGTGAACGTACCAGTGAACACCTGATTAAATGCACCTGTAAAGTTTCCTTGATAATTGCCTACATAATTCCCGACAAACGATCCACTAAACGCCTGATTGTATGTTCCAGCAAAGGATCCACTAAACGCTTGATTATATGTTCCAGCAAAGGAACCGCTGAACGCCTGATTAAATGTCCCAGCATAGGTACCACTGAACTGCTGTGAATACAACCCACTAAACGTACCGGTATATCCACCGCTAAATGATCCCGTATAACCGCCCGTATATGTTCCTGTAAATGTTCCTGTGTATCCGCCTGTATATGCACCTGTAAACGTTCCGGTGTATCCACCAGTATACGTTCCTGTAAATGTTCCTGTGTAACTTCCTGTATAGGCTCCAGTAAATGCTCGTGTATATGCACCCGTATACGTTCCTGAGAATGTACCTACATAGCCACCTGAATATGTTCCTGTAAAGAAACTGGAATAAACACCTGTGTATAAACCCGTGTATGTACCGGTAAATACTCGCGAATAAGCTCCTGAATATGCACCAGTAAAATTACTTTGATAAGAACCTGTATAAGCACCGGTATAGGAACCAGAAAACGCCCGCGTGTATCCACCTACAAATGCTCCTGTAAAGTTACCTTGATAACCCCCTGAGTAACCTCCTGAATATTGACCGGTAAAGTAACCAGTGTACCCCCCAGAATAAGATCCCGTAAAGTTACCCTGGTAATTTCCTGAGTATAAACCTGTGTACGAGCCAGAATAATACCCTATGTAACCACCTGAGTACGTTCCTGTCCAAGACTGTGAATATGTGCCTGCATAGGAACCAGTAAAGTTACCCTGGTAATTTCCTGAGTACAAACCAGTATACGTACCAGCATAGTTCCCTATGTAACCACCCGAATACGTTCCTGTCCAAGACTGCGAATATGTGCCTGCATAGGAACCAGTAAAGTTACCCTGGTAATTTCCAGCATATGCTCCAGCATAACTTCCAGAATAAGAACCTATGTAACCACCCGAATACGTTCCTGTCCAAGACTGCGAGTATGTACCTGCATATGAGCCAGTAAAGTTACCCTGGTAATTTCCTGAGTATAAACCTGTATAGAGCCCCTGGAATGCTCTTGTATAAGATCCCGCAAAGCTACCAGTAAAGTTACCCGCATAATTTCCTGCATAAGCGCCTGTATAAGAGCCTGTGAAAGCTCTTGTATAAGATCCCGCAAAGCTACCAGTAAAGTTACCCTGGTAACTTCCTGCATAAGCGCCTGTATAAGAGCCTGTGAAAGCTCTTGTATAATTTCCAGCAAAACTTCCCGTAAATCCTCTTGAATATGAACCTGAATAGCTGCCAGAAAAAAAGTTTGCGTAATACCCCGTGTAATATCCAGTATACCACGATGTATAGTATCCGGTATACCACCCAGCATATGTACCACACCAACCACACCCTTGATAATAGCCAAGATAAGAACCAGCAAAAGTACTACCGTATGATCCGGCATACGACCCTGCAAAGTTGCCTTGGTAATTCCCAGAATATGTTCCGGTAAAGAGCCTCGAGTACGTACCTGCAAAAGTACCAGAAAATATTTGATTATATGAACCCGCATACGCTCCAGAATATGTTCCGGTAAAGAGCCTCGAGTACGTACCTGCAAAAGTACCAGAAAACGTGACATTATAAGTACCCGCATACGCTCCAGAATATAATCCGGTAAAGAGCCTCGAGTACGTACCTGCAAAAGTGCCTGTGAAAAAGTTATTATAAAAGCCAATATACGATCCAGAATATGTTCCGGTAAACAGGCGTGAATAGGTTCCTGCATATGCTCCGGTCCATGACTGTGTATATGTACCAGCATACGCACCAGTGTAGGTGCCAGAGTAAGCACCCGTGTACAGTCCTGTATATGATCCGGTAAACAGGCGTGAATAGGTTCCTGCATATGCTCCGGTCCATGACTGTGTATATGTACCAGCATACGCACCAGTGTAGGTGCCAGCAAAGATACCAGTATAAGACCCAGAATATGTTCCGGTAAAGAGCCTCGAGTACGTACCTGCATATGCTCCGGTCCATGACTGTGTATATGTACCAGCATACGCACCAGTGTAGGTACCAGCAAATGTACCAGTATAGGATCCCGAGTATGTTCCGGTAAACAGACGCGAATAGGTTCCTGCATATGTACCTGTGAATATGTTAGCATATGCGCCTAAATAAAATCCTGTGTATATACCCGTAAATACACTCGAGTACATACCTGCAAATATACCAGTAAAGGTCTGGTTATAATTTCCTACGTATGCACCAGAGTATGAACCTGTAAACGTTCCAACATACGTACCCGCAAAGCTGCCCGTAAATGTGCCTGCATAACCACCAGAATAATTACCAGAGTACGCTCCTGTAAAACTACCCTGGTAGTTCCCTGAGTAAGCTCCTGTGAAAGTCTGTTGATAATTACCAGCAAAATTGCCTGTAAAAGTTTGATTGTAGCTTCCGGAATACTGACCTGTAAAAGCTTGATTGTAATTTCCTACGAAGTTTCCAGTGAATATTTGATTGTAACTACCCGTGTATTGGCCAGTAAAAACCTGATTATAATTTCCAGCAAAATTACCTGTGAAAATTTGATTAAATGTACCAGTGAATGTCTGGTTATATAAACCAGTAAAATTACCCTGATAAGATCCTGTATAATTTCCTGTAAAACTTCCGGTGTAAGATCCTGTATAAGATCCTGAATATACACCCGTAAAGATCCTTGAATATATGCCACTAAATGTTCCTGTGAACCCTTGATTGTAATTTCCTACGAAGTTCCCAGTAAATCCTTGATTATAATTTCCAGCAAAATTACCTGTAAAGGTTTGATTAAACGTACCAGTGAATGTCTGGTTAAACAAGCCAGTAAAATTACCTTGATAAGATCCTGTATAAGAGCCAGAAAAACTTCCTGTATAGGATCCTGTATAAGATCCAGAAAAACTTCCTGTATAGGATCCTGTATAGGAGCCAGAATATACACCCGTGAAGATCCTTGAATATATGCCGCTGAATGTTCCTGTAAACCCTTGATTGTAACCGCCAGCAAACTCCCCAGTAAATCCTTGATTGTATAATCCAGCAAACGCGCCCGTATACAATCCTCCAAAAGTCCCCGTGAAAGAATTAGCAAATAATCCTGTAAATGATCCAGCATACGTGCCTGCAAACGTTCCTGTATAAACGGTCGAATATTGCCCAGTGAATTGTCCTGTATACGCACCGCTGAATGTTCCAGTATAAACACCAGAATAAGCTCCCGAAAACGTCCCTGTGTAATTTCCAGCAAAACTTCCTGTAAAAGCTTGATTGTATACACCGCTGAATTGTGTACTGAACGCTTGATTAAATTGTCCAGTAAATGAATTCGCAAAAATACCTGTATAATTGCCGCTAAAAGCACCAGTGAACTGAGATGAATATGTACCTGTAAATTGTTGTTGGTATAATCCTGAATACGAACTCGCATAACTACCTGCATACTCAGAGGTAAATTGACTTGAAAATGCCCCTGAATACGAAGACGCATATTGACTAGTAAAAGTACCAGTGAATTCTTCTAACTGTTCACCAACGAATGCAGACGTAAATTCGTTTGTAAACGACCCGGTGTAAGCTGTATTATAATTTTGTGATTCAAGTTGATAACGTGTATCAGTGAATCCACTTCCAGCTTCTACCCATGTACCACCAGAGGTTGGTATCGACGTAGCTAGCTTATATTGACCAACCCCAGTATTAACAATGTAGTTTCTCAGTAAATGCGTTAATGTTTTGATATCATTATCCGACATTTCACGAACGCCGGAAGAAAATTTAACTGGTCTTTTTGTACTAGCAGTAGATTCAGCTGTTTTTTGCCAAAGATATGTCGAATTGGTTGTACCAGTCTCAAGCGTGTTCGTCAATGTACCACGCGAAACCCAAGTCCCACCATCAACAGGAGCGGTAGGCTGTAGTACATACTTACCAACTCCACCGTTTACAATGTATTGTGCTACAGTGGATATGACGTTATCATTTAACTGTGTATTACTAAATTCCTGCGAATAATTATTTGCACTATTCCATCGAAGAGGTCGTACCAACGCTTCAGAAAGTGCTCCGGTCGATACGTCTTGATATAAAGTTGTACTTTGAGTAGTCGGACTACCGCTATCAATTGGGTGATCCCCTACGTTACCAGTCCAAAATGTATCAACCCATGTACCTATTGAAGTTCCGTTTGAAAGAGACCCAACGCCCAGCGATCCAACACTTGTATTGGAAGCAAAATCTGTTCCTATAACAACAGAAACATACTCGTTAATTTCTGAAGACGACATCTCTTGTAAACCACCGAGAGATGTACTATATCTAAGTAATGATTCAGGCATATTATGACGACATTAGGATGTTCTAACCCACAATGTGTGGGTCGTTGTTGATGTCGTATTTATTACTGTTAATCCTGAGTATGCACCTGTAAAATTACTTGTGAAAAACGACGTGTATGCGTCAGTAAAGAATGAGGTAAAGCCACCGGTATAATTACCCGTGAATGACCGAGAGAACGTTCCTGTGAACGATTGAGCATAACCACCTGCAAACGTACCTGAATATGTACCAGCAAACGTACCTGAATATACGCCCGTATATGCACCAGTGTAAATTCCTGTAAATGCTCCAGTATAAGAACCAGCAAATGCTCCTGTGAATGTTCCAACATACGAACCAGCAAATGCTCCTGTGAAAGAGGAATTATATGCACCTGCATACGCTGCTGTATAATTTGCGCCATACGTGTTTGTAAATGCTCCAGTATAAGAACCAGCAAATGCTCCTGTGAAAGAGGAATTATACGCACCTATATACGTTGCTGTATAATTCGCACCATACGTGCTTGTAAATGCTCCACCATATGAACCAACATAGCTACCAGCAAAAGAAGAGTTAAAGGCTCCTGCAAATGCTGCTGTATAATTTACACCATAAATTCCTGTAAAAGTTGGGGTATAGGTGCCTGAGTACGCTGATGTGTAAAATCCAGTATAGTTTCCAGTAAAACTACCCGTGAAATTTTGATTAAACGTTCCAGTATAACTTCCCGCATAATTTTGAGCATACGAGCCAGTGAAATTTAATGCGCTTGTTGTTGTATAATTGCCTGAAAACGATGTTAAGTAATATCCAACGAAAGCACCTGTATACGTTCCTGTAAAGGCTCTTGCAAAAGCTCCTGTATATGGGATATACGCGCCTGAAAAGGAACCATAAATTCCTGTATAACCAGGATAAATTCCTGTATAAGAAGCTACAAATTCTCCACCAGATCCTTCTGGTATCCATGTTCCTGTAAACGAACCAAAACTTTTTGAATACGAACCTATAAACGAGCCCGAGAACGAAACAGCTGCGTTATATGTTGCTGTCCAAACTAACGTGTTTGATGTGAACGTGTTAACAAAACCGCCTGTAAAATATGCTTGATATATTTTAGAATATACAGGACCTGTAAAGAGACTAGAAAACTGCGATATGTAAAAACCAGAGAAAGAGAGATTATAATTTCCTTGGAAAGTTCCTCCGTATGATCCTAAATAGCTGCCAGTAAATCCCCTCGAGTACGCACCTGCATACGTTCCACTGAAAGCTTGATTGTATGTTCCAGCGTAAATGCCACTGTAACTCTCTGCATACGTGCCAGCATATGACCTGAAACCTGCATAATACCCTACGTAAATTCTTGAACCTGCATAATACCCTGTGAAGTAATCAACAGGTCTACCACCAAAGACGCTAGCGTACTGGCCTGCGTAACTTCCGGCATATTCTGAATTACGTACGTAATTTGCTGCGTAGGAACGACTACCGCTATATAAACCTGAATAAGTACCAGCATAAGAACCAGAAAACGCGCGTGTATACGATCCTGCAAAGTTTCCTGTAAACGCTCGTGTATACAATCCCGAGTACTCTCCTGTATACGCTCCTGTGTACAGGCCTGAAAAAGCTCTTGTATAATTACCCGAATATGCAGATGCAAAAAATCCCTGATATGTCGATGTGTAATTTAATACAAGTGGAGCTGGTGTATAAACCCCTGTAAATTCACGGCTAAAAGAAGAAGAATAGGCTCCTGTATAAGAGGGAGTATATGTTCCTGCGTATGTACCGGTGTAGGTTGATGTATACGCATTACTGAAAACTCTTGTAAACGCGTTGTTGTAACCGCCTGTAAAGATTTGTGAATAGCTTCCAGCAAATCCTAGAAAAACACCTGTAAACTGTTGATACGTACCTATGAAGAAGCCTTGGTAAGTAAGTGTATATATTCCAGTAAACGTGCTGGCATATACGCCGGTATATAAACCAGAAAAAGATCCAGCAAAGAGACGTGAATAAGTACCAGCGTAAGTTCCTTGAAAGCTTTGATTAAACGCTCCACTAAAAAATGCACCCGAGTACATACCTGTCCAGTTTGAAGTAAATACCCGACTATAAGTGCCAGAATACGTGCTTGTATATGATCCTGTATAACTTCCTGAATAAGCACCTGTATATGCACCTGTCCAGTTAGATGTAAACACGCGACTATAATTACCTGTATATGTACTGGTATAAGATCCTAAGTAACTTCCTGAAAAAGATCTAGAATACGCACCTGTCCAATTAGATGTAAATATACGACTGTAACTACCTGTATACGTGCTAGTATACAATCCTGTATAACTTCCTGAAAAGGAGCGGGAGTATGGACCAGAGTAAAGTCCGGAAAATGATTGAGAGTATGAACCAGTATACGCCCCTGAATATATACCGGTATATGATCCTGCAAAATTACCCGTGTAGGCACCTGTATAAGCACCTGTAAACAAACCACTAAACAACTTACTAAAATTACCGACGAACGAACCCGTAAAAGCTCGGGAAAACGTGTTTGTCCAAATACCTGTAAAAGCTCCGGCAAAGGCACCAATAAAAGTACCAGCGTAAGAGGTGTCTGTTAAATCATTAACTTTATTGACAAAACTCCCTCGAGAAAGCCATGTCCCTGTTGCTGGTGCAGTCGTTTGAAAAGCATAACGTCCAACACCCGTTGTACGAATATACTCACCTATGGCTTGGGCCAACTGTCGTATTTCTACGTCGGTCATTTCGACAAGACGCGTCTCCCCTGACACAACCTCTTGTTTTAAAGGTCGTCCCGACATTGTTGAGCTGTTGCTTGGTGAAGTACCGGTAGTGCGCTGCCAAAGCGTATATGCATCTGTTTGCTGACCGCTATTATTATAATAAGTATCATTCAAGGTACCTACGGACACCCAGGTACCTGTTACAGGAGCTCCTGCAGAAGTAAGACCCAAATAATATCCACCTTGACCACCAGCTATCATTGTTTGAACAACGGTAGCAGTAATATCGTTCATTATTTCATTATTCGTCATTTCACGAATACGATGAATGCCATCGACTAACTCATAACAAACAGGTCTTACTGTAAAAGAAGGAGTAATTTCTCTTGTTGTTTGATATATTGTATATGTATTAACGGTTGTAGCCAAAGAAGGGTGCGCACCAACAGCATCCGTACTCGTATCTGTAGCAGATCCTATGCTAACACCATAAGTTCCTGCATTGTTAACTGATAAAACCGTCTCATATGATGTTGATGGATTATCAATAATGTATGTAAGTAAAAGAGGTGCAATACGATCATTAATGTCGGAATCCGACATTTCGATTATGCCACTACTAACACCTGCACTTTCATACTTTGCTCTAAGAGGTCTCGGCATTTCATGGTCCTACTCGTGTACCGCTTACGTTATAAATTCCAAAGTTACCTGAGTGAACGACGTTACTACTCTTATAAAGAAACTCAACCGTGTTAAAAGCTAGCAATGATTGCGTAGCTGTTGAATTAACACCATTGAACACAAAACCACCATCCTTTACAGATGAATTGGAGTTGTCATATGTTGCAAACGTCAATCTTGTGTTAGTCGCATTACCAGATAACGTTATTGCAGCATTATGACTAGCATTCGATGTAGTGACTCTCAACCCTGTGTTAACTGCATTAAAAACAACGTTGCCACCTATTGTCACCAAATCAGCAGATGATGGAGAGTTATTTTTCAAACCAATTCTGTTGTTTACTGCATCCAGAAATAAAAGATCGGTATCGAATGTCACGTTACCCGCAACCGTGTGCACACTTCCTGTAATATTTACATTACCAATATTGGTTGTACCATCAAGGATGGCACCTGAAAGAGTACGTAAAGTACCAACATTCACGGTCGCTACAGGCGCAAACAACGTGCCCGTGTTACTTATAGCAATTTTTATAGGTACTAAAGTATGACCTGTCTCAGAAACGCCAGCTGTGACATTGATGGCAGATCCGTTGTACGACGTCGACAGTTGTAAATTCGATGCTGCTGCATTTATTACAAAGTATAGAGTCGCATTCGTTAAGCCTGTAACAGCCGTGTTACCAGCTGAAACAACATACTGAACTACATCACCATTAACGAGACCATGACTACTAGAGGTTGTAATTACTTCTGTAGCATTAGCCACACCTGTATTAGCATTAAATGTTACGTTAGAACCTAAAAACCATGTATTAGCTGTCACACGTGAAGTTAATGTTTCTTCATTGTTAGCTGTAATATTCCAACGAGCCGTTGTTGTTCCTAGTGTTTTTCCATTAGCCGTTGGAATTAAAGTATCTGAAACGGTAGCATTTGCTAAAATAGCTGTATGTGAAATAGACACATTTTGAGAAAACACACCGTTTGAAGCGAATAATATCCAACGATATGTTGAATTACCAAGAGCTCGAGTAGCATCAGATGAAGGAACCAAATTGCTTTCAACGCTGCCACTCACAGTAAGATCCGTGCTCACATTAACAAAGCCGGTTACCGTTGTGTTACCTGTTGCTAATACTCCACCAATATTTGCATTTGAAGAAACATTGATAAAACCGGTAATGGTTGTGTTACCAGCAGCTAATGTTGAACTAACGTCTGCAAAGCCTGTAATAGTTGTGTTACCAGCAGCTAACGTAGAACTTACATTTGCAAAACCGGTTACTGTCGTATTACCTGCTGCTAAAGTATTGTTAATGGTTGTAGCACCGTTCACGGTAGCTGCTTCTGTAACATTAAGAGTAGATGATACATTTGCAAAGCCAGTGATTGTCGTATTCCCAGCTGCTAGCGTAGAACTAATATTTGCGAAACCAGTAACTGTAGTATTACCAGCAGCAAGTGTTGAACTTATGTTAGCAAAACCAGTAACTGTAGTATTTCCAGCTGCTAACGTGCTGCTAAGAGTAGTAGCTCCAGTAACACTCAGAGTGTTTGCAAAAGTTACAGCTCCGTTGACCACAGCTGTATTTAACACGCGTAGAGAAGCAACGTTTGCTTGTCCTAAAGAAGTATCAATATTCCCTGTCGTTGATAATCTTATTCTTTGCGGCGTTAGTGTATGCCCTGTCTCAGACACACCAGCAGTTAAATTTAAAGCCGCTCCACCATACGTCGAAGATAATTTAAATGCTGTAGAATTTGAACTTATTACAAAGTAATTACTACCATTGGCTAACCCAGTTACTGCTGTATTACCTGTAGCTACGATATATTGTACTAAATCACCATCACTAAAACCATGTGCTGCTGTTGTTGTAATAAATTCTGTTGTGTTAGCAACACCAGTGTTAGCGTTAAAGGTTGCAGCAGTTGCTGTAATATTTGCAAACCCTGCGATAGTTGTATTGCCGATTGCTATTGTATTCGCTACAATTACCGCACCATTGACTGTCAATGTACCACGCAACGTAGTGTTGCCACCAACGTTTGCAGTAGAACTAACATTGACAAATCCAGTTATGGACGTATTACCGGTAGCTATTGTATTCGCTATAGTCACAGCACCATTAACTGTTAGCGTACCACGTAATGTCGTGTTACCACCAACGTTTGCGGTTGTGCTGATATTTGCAAAGCCAGTGATTGTCGTATTCCCAGCTGCTACTGTATTCGCTATAGTCACAGCACCGTTGACTGTTAATGTACCACGTAATGTTGTGTCACCGCCAACGTTTGCTGTGGATGAAACATTAATAAAACCGGTTACAGTCGTATTCCCAAATGCAGCAGTGTTTGTAACGACAACAGGACCTATAACATACGCATCACTTTCAAGGTTTGCAGAGCCTTGAACAAATAATCCATTCTCTACTTTAAATTTGGTATTACTTGCAGTATCTGCCATTGCTTACCTTACTTAATGTATTGTACAAACATCTTAACACTTGAGTTTGCACTTGTTTGTGTGAAACGAATCACCACAGCTGTACTATTTATTGCTGCATTGAAAACGCCCAGATTAGCTGAAGCAGGCGAGCTAACCGTACCATATGTTGTTAATACAACATCATTAGCGGTATTTGAATAAGCAAAAACTATATCCTGTGTTTGTACGTTACCACCCAATGAAACAACTGATGTTGTTATTTTTCCGCTACGATGCTCAAGCGGTTTACTAAAAACAAGGACATCAACAGGCGTGAACACACCAGAAGTATTAGCGTTACCAATATTAGTGTTTGTTACAGTTTGATTTACAAAATTAGTGTTTAAAGTCAATGTACCTGTAACAGTAGTGTTCCCCACTGCCGCTGTATTGTTAACAACCAAAGCTCCGTTTACTGTTCCATTTCCTGTTACGTTCAAGGTCGTAACATTCGCAAAACCTGTGACGGTTGTATTACCTAAAGATGCCACATTATTAACAGTAAACGATCCAACAATAGTCGTATTTGCAGCAGTAACATTTACATTTGACGATAACGTCAGTTGTCCGCTAGCTATTGTGGCATTTGTTGCTGAAACATATACATTGGCCGAAGTGATGCTAACGTTTGAGGTAACGTTAGCTAATCCACCTTTAATATAACTTATAGCAGCATTTATAGTTGTGTTGGCGTTATTAACAAAAATGTTTGATGTAGCTTCAAAAGTTCCACCAACAACATGCATAGTCGTTGCGTTAATGAATGCGTTAGCTACAACAATATTAGCATTAGAGGTTACAGAGAGGGATCCACCAACAATATGAGTAACTGATGAATTAACAAATGTATTGGCATTTAAAATGAACACATTGCTTGATAAGTTACTCTGACTACCGCTGAACACCGTATTCGATGTTATTGGTAAATGAGCTGGCGTTTCTACTGTTCCACCCCTCAAACCGTTTATAACACCTATCGTGTTAGCTGCAAAAACCCCTACTAACGCCGAATTACCTGTTACCTGAGCTCCGTTGGCTGCACTGTTAGCTGTCAAAGCGTAGATAGTGAAAGTGTCTGCTAATTGGTTCGTGATACTAATCCAAGATGCAAATGAATCTGTTGCAATATTAACGTTAGCTATAGCTCTTGCCATGTCATTTTCCGTTTATTAATTGATGAAGCAACTGCTTAATTTCACTAACATCATTACGAAGATTATCTACGTCGTTTTTTAAATTAACAATCAACCGATTTTTCTGACGTTCAGCTAAAAACCGTTCATATTCAGCTCGATCTGTATTTAGAACAGCCTTACTAAACGGATCTCGAATATACTTATTACCATCTATCATGCTGAAACTGCCACAGCTCGTATATCATCAATAAACGGTACTCGTGTACCGTCTGACGATAGCATAACAATTTTCAACGCAAAGGAATCATATGTTTCAAACCGAGCAGATGTTTTGTTATGATATGTCAACACATTTTCATTTTGAATATCAATATATGCACTGTTGGGACGATCTATGTTGACTAATCTAAATCCGGAGCCTACTAAACTAGAGTTGGAAATTGCCGAAGCTAGTGTCACAACCGTCGAATTAGCTTCAGTTACTAAATCAACGATATAATTATCCGCAAGGATGGGTGAATAGAGACGCACAAGATTGTTAGCTACAATGGCTTTGTCAGGAATAAACAAGTGTCCTGTTTCTGACAAACCAGATGTAACATTAACAATATTTCCGCTAACAGCAGTAGTCAGCTGGAACGACGAGGAGGCAACATTGGTCACATAGTAATAACTTCCGTTACTTAATCCACCTATGGCTGTGTTTCCAGCAGCCACGATATATTGCACTCGGTCATTATTACTTAAACCATGAGATGCAGATGTTGTTATAATATCCGTTGTGTTTGCTACACCAGTTTGAGAGTTACAATTGGATGTAACAATCATAGAGGACGAAGCAACAATTTTTGCGTTTCCGGATGAGCTTGTAAAGGTTTGGCTTAATAAAGTACCGGATCTGTATTTTGGAACTCTATACTCTATTTCTACTCTGTCGTAAATATTAACCGGATTGCTAAACAAATTATCATTAATAGGTGTTAACTCGGTCCAATCTTTAACATCAAACGACTCATAGTCTTCCGAATTCCTAAACTTTGCATATACTTTAATGTTTGAGTTTTGAGGACGGAAAGCACGAATATATACTTTCAAATCTTCTGCTTTTTGATCGGTTCCAAGATTTACAAGCTTTGATATATATCGTGCTTTTGCATTGCCACGGCCTATAAATTCGTTTGTGTCGTCATTGTTAATTTCATATCGTTCCACAAACAGGTCCAAGTTTTCTTCGCGCACAAACGGTGAAACATAAGGATTATCAGTTCTGAAAACGAGCGTTCCATTAAAGGATCTGAATGATGGGCTTGCTGTAACTTCTGTTGTCCGTGAAGCAAGAATCGCATCATAATCTGCGATTAACCCACGTATACCCGGTGTAACATCTCTTTCTCGTGTTGAAGATAGACTTTGACCAGTATTAGCGAAGTTAACAGTCATTTGGGCTGTTGTGAAAGCAGGTGTAATTACTAAATAATTAGGTATAACAGAATTTACAGCATAACTTTCGATACTTACAATATTAGCTGATGCATTTGATACACTTCCTCGAACAGTGTTGGCTGCTGCGAAATGCATTGTTGAATTCGCACTGGAGTCTTGTAAAATTAAATAATCGTTCAATGTATCTGATTGTTGTAGTGTCCCAACAACCGTTTTGTAGTATTTTGCTGTTGCAGCATTGAATGTGGGAGGTGTTGTTACTATCAACGATGTAGCGTTTGTAACACTACTAACTACCAGAAGGTTACTGTTTGCGCCATCTAAAACAACAATATTATCACCTGATATTAATTCTGCCGCAAAAGCTGTACCATTACCAGTGAGGATTGTAGATGATGACGACACTGCAACATTGCCCGTAGAATTAGCACGTTGGCTGAATACTTTTTCACCGCCTTTGAAAGTACCTGTTATTGTATCAACTTTCAACACTTCATGATCACGTATGAGTGTCTTAAAGGTTGAAGATGTGGTATTGAATCGAGCTATTTTAATTTTAAACGAAAGATCTGCATCTCTTTCTGGAGTCAAACTTGATCCGTTTGTAATTTTGAAGAAATGCCCGTCTACTTTTCCAGAATTAACATTGGTAAGGGTAGTCGTTCCTAGTACAGCATCACCAACTTTATTATACCATAGTTTAAAATCTGGATCACTTCCATCAAATTTTACTAAAAACCCTACAATTCTGTCTGTTAAAACAGGTACCGGTTGATTAAAGGTAAATGTGGTATAAGCAGAATCTTCACCAGATGTACTTGTTACAATATTATCGTATTCGACACGAGCTGAATAAGGATGAAATACATTACTAAGAATAGGCGTCCCATCATCAAGAGTCGAGCAGACAAATACAGTTACTCCTGGTTTATCAATACCAGACTTTGTTTTTGAGGCAGTTGGTTTGGCATAAAAATAAAGGTCAATAGCTGTAATAAAAATCATTTCTGACCGCTGTACAGCTAAACTGTCTACATAAAAAGTTTGGGCTAAGTCGAAACTGCTCATTTATTTTCCTAGTAAAAAAAGTTAGCTTCTTACTTCTTCAAATTGATTCTCTTGTACTAAAAGTACTTGTACGTCAATAGCTGACGTGAAATATGATAAGGTTGAAAGTTTGTAATCAAGAGGTAAATCCTCATCGGTTCTTGATGCAAGGACGATTTCTTTAATTCCAACCACAGAATTAACTTTTTGCTGACTCTGCTCAAAAGCTACCGCCTCACTCGTTATTCCCGTATCATAAAAAAACTCTATAGTAATTGATCCATCTTTATCCGTCTTCAAAGCATCTCCAAGTGTGCCTCCTAAAGGTCTAACTTTCGCTGAATCAACTTTCCTACGTTCGAAATACAAATTATGTATTGTAAAAGGTAGAAGGCCATATACGGTTATAGTAAATAATTGCTCCCGCGTCGTAAAATAAATTCTAGGATCAACCCTTCTAAACAGTGCCATATATTCCTCTTTGGTAAACTCTTGTATATATTGTTAAAATATCAACTAACATCACCAACCCGGCCCGTCGCCACCGTCCCCAGGACCCGGTCCTTCACCCGAAGAATCACCACTTGAGGCTGGTGCTCCCTCTTGACCTGTAACGCCTGATTCACTGATCGCTCCATCAGCACCTATTGAGGCTGGTGCTCCCTCTTGACCTGTAACACCTGTCTCTCCAATAGCAGCTGCTCCAATCGCCATACCTATCATGCCAACATCAGAGAATCCTAAATCGTCACCGGATACAGTCGAAATACCAGGTCCTCCAAAGTTATCTTGAACGATATAATTATCGCCAGGTCCACCATACACAGGCGGTTGCTCAGCAACAAGTGGTTTAATCACGAGGGGTTGTATTGGTGTTTCATCAATGATAGTAATTTCACCTCTTGTACGAATAGCAAAAGAGGCCGGACTTATTGTTCCTGTACCGACAAAAATATTACGTTGCCCATCCGAACCAACAACAGCACTCTTAATTGATTGATTAATGAACACCTCATTAACATATGGAAGCATTAGTGTAGAATCTTGTGCAATAGCATTATTTGTCGTAAGATCGGTACGATCATATTTACTTTCAAAATTAAACTGTTTTACTGGTGGTTTCAATAAACTTTTCTGCTGATCTATTGTAGCAGCAAATTCTCTATGACCGACGTCAACTTTATTATAATCATCAAAAGGTTCAACTAAAAATCCATACTTAAAACGAGCTGTCGAAGGAGTTACCTCACTCGGTATAACTAAATCTCGAATCACAGACTCGGTAATAGATAAAGATGTTACGTATTCAAGATTTTCAATACGACGTTCCAATTGACCTACTTGACTCATGGTATAACGTTTTGGCTGGTTACGACTATCATTACCTATTGACGTAATACGGAAGTTGTTTAAACGTCTATTAATAATTTCTTTATTATTACCAGTTTGTTTATTAATTATTTCAATAGCTGTTTCATTGAGAACAGCTGGTAAAGATGGATATTGTGGTATTTTTAATAATGAAAGGGTTATGGTTGATGGGTCATGCCTCGGCGGTTGAGGATTTGCAATAGCTGGCGTACCTTCAACAATTTTGAAAGCATTGTCTCTGTTAACCGTTAAGCGATCTACGCGCTGATTAAAATACGTGATATCGAATGTCATTGTCGAGTCAGGAGCTGGAAAGAGCTGGTCATCACCACTTAAACTGAAAGTCGATACAGGATTAATCGTAGCACCGGCTACAGTTGTAGATAAATTTGCTGTGTTTGCACCAATAGGTCGGAAATCAAAAGTATCTCTTAAATCATAGTAATCACCGCGTTTTGTAACAACCTCAGGTATTTCCATTGTATTCACAGTCGTGACATGCTCATCAAGTGAAACGTAGTCGTTGATTATATAAGAATCTTTTGTAAAGAAACCCTCTACACCATTAATTGTAAATGCATCTAGCTGAACCAACATGTATTGATTTGCAGAAATTGAAACATTTGCACCTTGATTTTTAACTAGTTTAGATACACGATACGCATTTTCATCATCCCCTGTATCAATGTAAAAATACTTTGTTACATCTGTGCTGTTAGTGTTTACTTCGGTTCCATTTCCTAAGTATACCTTCTTCAAACGGATAATATCAGGAATACCGAGCACCCATGGCCCTGTATTACCAGCTGCATTGTTACCGGTAAATATTTTTACATATAGGTCCCTGTTACCCGTCTTTGAAACTGGTGAAGCTTGAACCCGTTTAACATTATACACAGCAATAACGTTTGCAACGCTAGAAAATGTTGTACTTAAATCTATCGTTGCGGTTTTTTTATCTGAACTTATCTGAATCGTTCTATCATCTCTGTTTTCTAATGGAATAGGATATAAGCCCGGTAAAAATTGTACACCGTTTCCACTTGTAACAGACGCACTCGCTGTTGAATACAAAGTAAGTGAAACATTATTAGTAATTGCTTTTATAGGACCAATTATCACATTAGCTGTAGCATTGACAACTTTTAAATAATCCCCAGGCTGTAAAGCTGATCCAAATGACGTGCTCGTTCCCGTAACTGTAGCTGATCCTGAAGTAACTGTAATTGATCCACCAATGTTAGCAGAACCAGTTACATTGCTCGTAGGCATAACAATAAAATCTTTCATTTCCGTTGATGAAAGCTCCCCATCATAAGGGAACTCAGATCCGGTACCTAACGGACCAATAGAAATGACACCTGTAGTTGCTAACTGTAGCGTTGTATCAGATATAGTCCGATAAATGTATTGAATATTATCAATTGTACGGACACCTTTTTGACCAACATTGAATAACATTTGATCAAAGTTTGTGTCCTTCATAACAGCAATACTGCTGCCTGTTGTCGTGTCTGTTTCTAGAACCGTATCAGCAATACCATCCTGTACAGTACCGTTAAACCAAACAGCTCTTACTTGTCGAAATGAGTAACCCGCATTCATCTCAATATCAAACAAATACAAACGATAAACGCAATCTGGTGTTCCAGGCTCACCACTGTCAAGCATTATTGAACGTATTCTAGCAGCACCAATCTGTTGACCCGGAGGTGTGATGGATGTGGTGTCAATCGTTAAAGAACTGATGTAACTTTTTGCTGTGTCACGAAGACTGACAGTATCGCCTGCTTTAAAATTAAATAATCCAGCTAATTCTTTAACTCTTACATAATTTCCATAATTTATTGTTATGCTTTGATTAGTCAAAGATGTGAGTGTTCTAGAACGAGGAATTGGAATGTAATTATTGAACAAAGTACCAATACGATGTCCAGACACGTACGCTAGGCCTGGATCGACTAAAAGGTCTACATGTGAAGTATTAGTTGTACTCTTATCCTTTGTTGTAACATTAAACCGATCAACAACAAAGTTACCTTGTGCTTCTCTTGTTCGACGCGCGAACTCTTCTGCAAGTTTGTTATAAATGGTAACTCGGTTTTCTTTATAAGGAAATCCAGATTTCCATTCAGCTAGTGCCAGAAATTCTACATTAGCAGATGCCTCGTCTATTGTTTTTTTTGTTAGAACAGGAGTAATTTTTAATCTATTTGCACCCGGAGCTGCAAAATTTGTTGTATTAGATGCGTTATCATACAAAGTAGCATCAGAGTTTGTATCAACAATAGTTTCTTGAGAAATAAAACCAACAGCTACGTTATTAGGCGTTTGAGTATACTTATCGACTACTATAACCTGTGGATCTACTCTTAAAAAGTGTCCTTTTTGATATATTATTCCTTCTGATATACCGAAAGCATACCCTGTACCAACAGAGTTGACTGTACTGTTTGCAACCGTAACAATGGTTTTATAATTTTGTCCGACAATATCCAACGAGTTAATTGTTGCCGAAGCATTGGTTGTTTGAATAGTAATATGTGGAAGAAATGTATAATTGATTCCGGAATTAGATAAACTAACAGTTTGTACAATACCCTGTGAATCTGTTGTTAATAGACCCTTTGCTCCACTACCAATTACAGAAACGACGTTAGCTGTTGTCAAGCTAATATTACCGGAAATATTATAGCCTGACGTAAACGCCCATGCATTAGAATTCGTTGCTTGTAGATCTGTCACAAGAGGTTTTATACTCAACACTACCGAATCTGAAAAAGCTGTAGTGTTAATAGCCTTGATAATAGCTTTAGCACCTGTGGTCGACTGTGTGATCTGTTCACCAGTCTGGAAGGATGTTGACGTTCCGTTAATGGTAAGAGCACTTAAGACAACAACCGTATCTGCATTAGAAAATCCTAAACCACCATTATTTACGGTGATTTTAAAGAGTTCATTGTCCTTACTAAAGACAGTAAGCTGTTGACCAGCTGTAAACGTTGTATAAATCGCGTTGCTGTTTGCACTATCAGCATCAGAGCTATTCACATACTGCAGGTAAAGGGTTTTAAGATCAGGTGATTTTGACTCAAGACCGTCTTCGTAATTAATAACACGGGCTGTCAAATTATATTGATTTTTGATAAAATAACCTACATATGACGATGGTAATGATGGCTGACCATCCGTCTGTATATCCAGTATCTTTATAAAACTATATGTCGGAATATATGAGAAATTTATACCACTTACTATCGTTCCCGATTTAAAAACATGGTCTCCAAATCGTTCAATTTGATTTTGAAGAATCGTCTGTAATTGATTTAATTCTCGTGTTTGAACCGCAACACTAGGTTTGAAAAGAACCCTGTAAAAGTTCTTCTCTTGATCAAAATCGTCAAAGTATGGATTTGTATTAAAAGAGGTTTCTAATGGCATTTGGTTCTCTTAAAACTGAAGAATTAGTTTAACTGTTTCAGATTGCGTATTAGCACGAGAAATAGGAGATCTATTCTCGACATAAAGTACTTCACCTGATCCCACGACCAAATCAGGAGGATAATAAAAAATTAAATTCGCAGATGCCTCTCCGCCTCCTGAATTTTCTGTACCAATCAACGTGTTAGCTGTATTTAGAGTACCGCGTACATGTGTTAAATATAAATTGCCAGACCCCGATACTGCCACAGCACTATGTACGTAAGCGTTTGCACTATATGCACCATTAGAAAATGTTTGATATACTTGTTCATCATTAGCCAATGAACCAATAATTTCTTGATATGTGTAACGGTGACGTTGATCAAAAGTATTAAAATTTTTCACTTTACCACTTATCTTGTACGATACAAGATTGCCTGTTGATCCTGACGTAGATCCTGTTATGGTATATCCCGTAACAAAAACTCCATTAACATTTGAGACAGCCAGTGTGTCGATAGCATCGAATTCAGTCACGACCCCGGTAGCCTGTGTGTTAGATTGTGTAACTACCTCGCCAATTGTAAAGTTACCTGTCAATGAGCTTACTGTTAACTCGACATTTGCATAAAGAGGATCCTTTATTAAACCTATTGTTCTAAAGTCATTCTCTGTCGGAATACTACCTGACTCTGTATTTGCAAACGTAGCACTGATACACAAAGCAGACGCTCCGAGCTCATATTCAGGATCAGCACCGTGGCCACCTTTTGGCCCAAGCATTATGGTTAATACAGCGTTATTCTGAACCCCACCAGTATTACCTAATACCTCAGCTGTAGCATACGTATAATTGTTACCACGTGTTAATATTTCAATTTGATAGATACTGTTACCGGATGATGAATTCACTAATGCTCGGGCTGTTGCACCCTCGCCATCACCGGTAATCAAAACAGCTGGTGTTATTTCATACACAGATGTGACATCAGGCGTCGTATCAAAGCTACTTTCAAGTGTAATAAGTTTTGAATTAGCTGAAACATTATAATCTACAATCTTCCTGCCTTGACCAAATCCCGTGCCTTGCTTTATATAAATGAAACTGTTTTTATAAAACCCTGAATTAGCTGAAGCGCTGTTAGCAAGATTATATCTTAAAGCATTACCGCCAACACGAATATCTGATACATTAAACGTGTTTGACAAATATGAATCATAGTTTGATCCTTTTGTTGTCACGATGATCACATCAATCGATCCATTAATAGAATTACCGACGACTTGATTGTTTGCAATAACAGGCATGTAATCAGCAGTAGCAAATTTATTAAACGTTGAGGCATCGACCGAGTACATATACTTCCACACATACCCATCAGCGGTACTATAAAAATCATCGTCAGGTGATGTTTGTGTTACCTCAGGCTGATATAAAGAAGCTGTGTTGCCGTTATTATCAAGACATTTGAAAATGTGATACGAAGAAGAAGCGTTCACACACACGTAATAAGCTTTATCTGTTAAATCCTCGTTACTCCGATATGCACTGTAAACTGTGTTCGGCGCCCAGCTATAACGCGGTGCTACAGCGCATACATCGCTAGCACTTACACGTTTACCAAAAAGCATTTCGTCGTATGCCGTGTATAAATGCTCATTAACTGAATTTATTACACTTTCTGTTGTGGAATCACCATTCGCATAAGGTAAATGTCTTCCTGTAAAAACATAGTACACACTGTTAGCAGTCTCGTTTATCGACTCACGAAACTGTTTAACATTATGTAGCCGAAAGTAGTTTGTAATAATTTTTGTTGTCATATTACTCTCTTGATCCCTTACGTATCACTTACTTATCCTCCCACGTAAACGCCGCTGAATGCGCCGGTGAATGATGTAGCATAACTGCCATATGCGACTGTGAAGGCTCTGGAATAACTACCTGTGTAAGCTACATTGAAACCAACATTATATTCACCCGTATATACGTTTTTAGTATACACGTTAGTAAAGCTTAAATTGTAGGCGCCTGTAAATTGACCTGTAAACGATGACGTGTAAGCTTTTGCAAATGCGCCATAAACGCCACTAAACAGAGAACTGTAAGTTGAGATATATGAGCCCGTGAATGCACCTGTAAAGCTCTCAGAATAAACACCTGTGTATGAAGCAAAATTACCTGTATAAGATTTCGAATACACGCCACTAAACGTTGTACCACTAAACGTAATAGTAAACAAACCTGAATAACTACCCACAAATCCACCCGTATAGGCAGTAGTAAATGTTTTTGTGTATGCCTGGGTGTATGATGTTGTATATGATTCTGTCCATGCACCAGTGAAGGAAGATGTGAACGTTCCATACACACCTGTGTAAGCCCCAGTAAAGTTAGAAGTATAGCTTAAAGAACTATACGAACTAATAAAGGAAGCTGAGGCTCCTGTAAATGTCTTTGAATAATAGGTAACATATGAATTACCTATGAACGAACCTGTAAACGATCGTGTGTATGGAGTGCCGTAATTAGACGTGTAGGCTTTAGTGAAGACTTCACTTGTATAGCTCAGAGTGAATATTCTACTAAACGTGTTGCCGCTGAAAGCTGTACCAAAAGTTGATGTAAACGACCCAGTATACGGTCTACTGAATGTAACGCTATACAGTCCTGCAAATACTCCTGTAAACGTTCCTGTAAATATACGACTATAATTAGATGCATTAAACAAACCATACGTTGATGTAAACGCACCTGTGTACTGCTGTTGATAACTACTACTAAATGAAACATTAGAGCCAGTATATGTACTAGTGTAAGCACCGTACGATTTACTGAACGTGTTTGTTGTATAGATGCCCGTGTAAGCTGGTGTGTAGAAGGAAAGCTGTGAATATGTACGTGTATATGGTTGAGTGAACGTAGCAGAGAAACTAGCACTGTAAGCTGGTGAATATGATGTAATATATGCTTGCGTGAACAACCTACCATAAACACCGGTAAACGAAACTGTATATGCTTTTGTATATGTCTCTGTAAATGTTCCAGAGAAGAATTTACTGAAAGCACCACTATAAATTGTATCCGCGTAAACACCAGTAAATACACGTGTCCAGGTCGTGCCTGTGTAGGTGTTAACATAAGCAGCAGTATATTGTGAACTAAAACTAACTCCGTAAACAGCAGAATAGTTAGCTGTGAATGAATTTTGTGCGTAAGATCCGCGATAGCCTTCTGTGTAAGCACCAGAGAATTGATTAGTAAATTGTGAACTGAATACGCGTGAGAACTGATTCGTGAATCCTCTTGTAAACAATTGCTGGAAAGCACCAGTGTAGGAAATAGGTCCTGAGAACACACGTGAGTAATTACCCGCATATGGTTGGGTGAACACTCCTGTAAATGCTGTTGTATATACAATCGGTGAAGTATAAGAAGCAGTGAAGTTTCGTGTGTATGGTAAACCAAACGTATTGGTATAGTTTCCAATCCAAGTTTTTGTGTACGTCGCTGTATACGTTACATACTCACCTTTAAATACGTTCGAAATTAGAGTATATGTGCTCGAATAAGCTGGTGTAGTATAAACACCGGTGTAGGAAATTGTTGAGCTTGTGTAAATACCAATACCACCAAACAGTATTGCTATAAATGACGGATTGTAAGAGCCCGTGAACAACGATGGCGTGCCTTCTGTAAATATACCTTGCGTAAATACACGGCTGTAACTCGAGGTGAAAGAACCAGCATAGTTTTGGAGGTATGATTGCAGGGTGTCGGACGTAAACGAACCTGATCCATATACTGAGGTATACACTCCGAGATAAGTTCCTCCATAGGTTCCAACATAAGATACAAACGAGTTTGATCCTGTTACTGTAAACGCACGTGAGAACGAATTTAAATATGACCCCTCATATGTTTGAACAAAGAAATATGCAAACCCACCTGTAAATCCTTGCTGATATGCACCTGTGTATGGCTGTGTATAAAGTCCGGTATATGAAATTGGTGTGTAAACAGTCGAATAAACTCCAGTAAAGCTCGATGTGTAAACAGACGAATATGCTGCGGTATATTCTGAAGTATAGGAAAGGCTTGAGAAGGTTTTTGTATAAGATTCTACATATTGATTCTCGCCTTGTTGAAGAACAATATCACTAGTAACAGAAAGAGGTGTGTTTACAATCGAGAGGGAATCAACTTTTCCAAAAGCACGAGTGCCAGCAACGTGAGTTAATTGCTTTAAAATATCAAAATATTCGTTAAATGAAATTTTTGTTGTTACTTCATAACTAAAATCTTGATAAAAGTCATTATCATGTAATTTTTTATCTGAATCTAAAAAGCCACGTGTTGACGAAAAGAAGCCTGATCCCTCACCTTGCTGTCTTACTTCAGCTATAGCCGTAATTTCAAAAACAGAATTTGCACTTGTTAGTGTTACTGTTTCTTGATTAATATAACCAAATCCTGAATCAACAACTTGTAAGCTTGTTGCTACACCATTGGCTGTTTGAACATTAGCAATAATATTAGCGTTAAGTCCAATAGCTATTGTCGATCTGTCCTCATCAACGTTCACAACATTAGCCGTAACACCAGAAGATCTTCCTATTAAAGGATTTGCCGACCCTTCAATAAACGTATTTTCTAGATTTATACGTTTGAGAAAAAGGTTTGTACTGTTTGATCCTTCTTTAACGATAGCTCGAGCTAGTGTTGTCGTTGTTGTTATATCTACATTAGCTACATTTGCAGTACCACCAGTAGTCCGCGAGTACACAAACGTTGAACTATTGGATGTATTAACAAAAGTACCTGTAACGTTTATTAATTTTATTGAGCCACTACCGCTGTCAATTGCTCCCTCAGAAACAAACCCACGAGCTCGTACGGCTGTGTTTGGATATTCTTGATAAACCTCTTCTGCTGGCTCGACATTTGTTGTTGATGATCCATTAGCAGCTGTTCCACTGAATCCTGTTACAGTTAAAACTGTAGCTACAGAACTTAAAGATTGCTGGACGGTTTCGCCTTTTAAAAATGTTCCAGTTGAATTTTCTACCGTCATAATATAATCGTGACGATCATAACCAGCAATGTATGGTTCTACAACTACAACAAAGGGATCTACATTATAGTCGTTTCCAGGATTAATTGAAGTAATAGAGGCGATCGATCCAACATTGATAGCATCGAACCGTAAACAATCAAGTATAGTACTATCGAGATGGGCACCGGGATATTTTGGGAACCCAAAGCCTCTAACAGCAACATCACCAGATGATAGTTGTACCATAGGTCCAATGAGATTGTGTCCCGTCTCATTGACGCCTGGCACTAACGAAATACGAGTTCCGGACTTGGTAGCTTTTAATGAAACATGAGTTGTATTCGCTACGTCAATAAAATATATCGTGTTATTTGTTAGGTTTGTAGGAACTGTGTTACCCGTGTTTGCAATATAAAGAATAGCATCGTTCGAAGAATAATGATTTGCATTGGAAAAAGCTATTGCATCATTAGCATTATCAATATTGAACGGGTTAAAGGTATCCGCATAAGCACCGGTATAGTCTGTGTTAGCGTTAATACCTAGTAAATCTATTGTATAAAAAACAACATTACCTGTATTTTTATTTCTTAAAAAATCAGGAGTTGCTAGTACCGTTTCTGTGTCTGTTATTGTGCCAACATCAAAATCAGCGGATGTACCTGTGCTTACATTAGACACACGAGCTGATGTGTTTGAAGTTAGACCAACAACATTAGCGTATGGTGTTATAACAAATCCGTTACTACTTACATTAATAACACCAACGTATCCAGTGTAAGTAAGGAAACTATGATTAGCTTCAGAACTTCCTTTGGCGGTGATATTGATCGGTGTTCCGTTGTATGTCGAAGCAAGCTGGAATGATGTTTCTGTTGTATTCGCAACATAATACAAAAAATTATTTGAAAGACCACCTATAGACGTGTTACCGACAGGCGTCACATATCTAACAACTTGGTTATTCACAAATGGGAAGGATAACGAATGTATAGTATCGTCAGTATTAGAAACATCAGTCTGTCCGTTAAAAACTAATCTAATTGCTGTTGTGTTAGATCCTATAACATTACCCGTAGCTGTACGGTCATTAAACGTAAGAATAGTAGCTGTATGTGTGTTACCTTTCAAAGCGATGGTTGCATCAAACGAATTTATTGCATTTGCTGTACCTGGTGCAATCAACATGGTTCCAGCTGTTGTATTAGTCGTACTGACATTAACAATAACAGCGTTAGCAACAACAACACCTGCACCGTCATAATTTTCAATAACGCTGCCAACAGTGAATCCTTGTGTGTTAGGTGTTGCGGTATCGAAGGTAATTGTTTTTAAGGTTTGCTGAACTTGCTCAAACTGTGTAAACGTCGTTAGTTGAGTATTTGAATTAAATTGATCATTTAAGACAAGAACTTTCTGTGAAACACGTACGTCAGCATTTGTACTGTACCCCCAACCACCACTTGTAAGAGCATCCACAAATAAAAATGTAACTTTTCCTGTTTCATTAGATACAGACGCGACCCTTGCTACCCCTTGTTTCCCACTTGTTGATGTAATATTAAATAAATCGCCAACACTTAACTCAGCACCTCCAGCAATGATTGTAAGATTTGTTAGAGATCCAACTATTTTTGGTGCACCTTCAAGATCAAGATCATCGACAGGAGTTACGAGCTCATTTGTTTCAAAGTTACCGATCACACTACTTAAATAAACTATATCGATGTATTTTGTTCCAACTCTTCGCTTTACTAACGATTCAATAAAAGCAGTAGCACCTGACTGATTACCTATAATTTGTCTGCCAACAAATGTTCGTGTCCGTTCGGTGACCGATAGCTCAAGATATACAGGTTTAACCCAAGTTCCGTTTGAAGCCCGAAAAACATCTTCACCAGGATATCTTACAACAGATTCTTCGTTAAAAAACCCCCTTATTACGAATTCTACACCACGTTTTGTACCTTTAACATTATAGAGATCTAGAGCATGTTTTGTTAGGAGTTGTGTATTTGCTTGGGATGTAAGAGGAACTTTATTCAAATACTTATTTTTAAAATATACGATGAAATCTGATGATGTTCTATCGATATCACGTATATCAAATAGACTGCGTGAAGACCCAACTGCCTGATTTTGCTGCTCCATCCAAACATAGTATTGTTTAACAAAATCTATAAAACGAGGACCCTCAGCTTTGTAAAAGTCTGGAAATTGAGCTTGAATTAATGGAGATATTAAAGATTCAATATCTTTCATATCTTAACACCTGTGACCGTCACACTCACATCATTATTGTCAATAATAAGGATCGTGTTTCTAAAACACGATATATTTTTACTTTTTGTTCGAGCAAAAATCTTTAAGCTATCCCCTGTATAATCAGCAATATTAAGACCATTTAGCTGTAGCAAACCATTTTGATAATTTACAGTACCGACTTGTTTCAAAACAGTAATGAAATCTCCTGAACGTGCACTAACAAAAACATTACCCAATGCATCATCCACTAAAATACAATATACGTTGTTATACAAAAACTGCGTACTAGTGATTGTGTGACCGTAATGTTGATCGGTTTGTTGTGTGCGAAGTGTTGTGTTTATTGCTAACGGATTTTGAAAATCAACGAGAACATTGACTGGCTGATTAAGCGCGGGGTTAATCCTACGAATAGCTGTGACAGACGTATCATTACTTACCACACTAGGATCGCATTGGTCGATTTGTTTGACTAAATTACTGTAATACAATGTTGATTTGAAATCATTTAAATTTGTTGTGTTATAGGAACTTATTGCTCCCTGAACCAATGTTCTTATATCCGCACTTGTTTTTACAGTAGTGTTAATGTTATATTGAACATCACTTGTTACCTGTACATACATAAAATCGAGATCGACAAAGTCTACATCAACAGAAAGTGGCGTTTTATCTAATATGTACTCTTTATACGCTAATTTACTTGACAAAGACGCGCCTGTAGCATTTGCCACATCAACAGAAATGAACACCTTACCAAACTGAGGTGGGCTAGCATCCTCACCACCATAAACACTTATAGCTTGTATTTCTGGATAACGCGTTTTCAATAAAACTTCATAATCTGATGCTGTGACAGCTCGATCTTGTACTTGAAAATTTCGGGGCGCATTAAAGCGAATTGATTCGACCGTTTCAGCAACAGAACCTAAACTCGCTGATGATAATGTAACAACCGAAACGTTTGAATGTCCATCAATAGAACCATCGGCTGTAAAAATAGAGGCTCCATTTGGAAGCTCGCCAGACGAAGCTCGATATTTGACTACAATATTTGATCCATCTTTTGGTCGACGCCCAAACACACCATCTCCAAAAACAAGCTCGTATTGATTATTTTCTGCTGCTTGTATAAAAAACACCTTTGAAGTGGATGTAATTCCGATGAGTTTTTGTGATTTCGTATAGGGAATAACCGTCTGTCCGCTATCTTCGTAAACATTTACATTTATTGATTCAACATCGATAGTTGGATTTGAAAGAACAAACCTCTGAGACGTATTCGATTGATTCATAACAAAAGTTTCAGAAACAATAAGTCCTTCGTATACATCTGTTGTTGTAGAGAATACACCATTGTTCGAGTTTGTTATAATTAATGAATCATCAGTTGAAAACGTATATGTGTTTGACCCAACTCTTGATGTAAAGGTTGTATATTTCGGTATCGAAATAGCTCCGACGCTTGTTGTTGGAGTAATATTAATAGTTATTGTTGCTTTTGAACTAGAAAAAGACCGAGGAGTGTAATTTAATTCTTTAGCATGAGAAACTATACTATCTCTAAGCTGTGAAGTGTCTAGAAACATTTCACTCGCAACCATATTTGTGTAAAACCCGTTCAAATAAGTGTTATAGGCGAGTAAATCTAACAACACATTTATATTCGATCCCTCGAAATTAATGTCTTTAAACTGTGTGTTGTTTTTTAAAAATGTTTTTAGATTATTTTTTAGGGTGGCAAAATCTAAACCAACCAAATCAATACTATTGTTGGCCATTTATCTAATCCTATTGAGAATGATTTCCAACGTTACCGGTGCTTCACTATTTAGAATTGAAAAAACGACCGTGACCAAAAGAGAATTAGAATCAATTTCACCTTCAACTCGTACATCCTCGAGCAAAGCTCGAGGTTCATAGTTTTCAATTGAGTTTCTCACAAGATCGCGAATAACAGTTTGCGTTGCTATAGAAAAAGGTTCAAACAGCATACGGTTAATGTCAGAACCAAAGGTCGGATTAAAGACACGATCACCAGTATTTGTTAAAATTATATTCTTTATAGATCGTTTTATTGCTTCTTCATTGATAAGCCTACCTATATCCTTTTTTACAGGATGAACATCTAAGTTGTCTAGAAAATCAGAAAAGTATTCGACCTGTTTTTTAAGAGGGGTATACAGGTCTTTTCGTTGTACTATTGACATTTATTCTCCAATAAACACTGTTCCAGAGCCCGTTATAATTTTACCATTAGCTACACTATCCTGAATTCGTGCTGCACCTTGTGTCCCATCATTTATACTTACACTTGTACCCCTAATTACGATAGGCCCGTCTACATTGAGGGTATAGCTTCCTTTAACATTTATTTCAACATTGCCTTGAACATATAACTTTTTATTTTTTAGTACTACTTCGATATTATCGTCGACAATTTTTTGTACCTGACGACCATCTTGATTAATTTCTGAGTATGTACCTGAGCGATGATATTGATGAATTCTTTCGAAGTTTGGCGTGTCGTCCACTTCAAACACATGACCAGATTCTGTCTGTTGTACTTTATTGTATGGGTACTGAGTATTAAATGCACTCGGAGGTTCTATCGCGTATGCTTCTTTATTTAGTGATTGCTGACCTAAAGCTAGTTTAGCAATATCACCTTTACCAGGTAATACACCGAAAATTACTGGTAAATTAGCCTCCATACCATCTAAAAAAAATCCAAAGACTGTTGACCCTTTTTGAATTCCCGTAGGTGACACACCTACTCCATTTAAACTTGAACTCGTTACTGGCATTAATACGGATGCCCAGGGAAGATTTTCTGTAGGTACGACTGATGTACTTGGATCATGTAAATGGTGGATACGAACACGAACACGTCCTATTTTTTCTGGATCGTCACGATCTTCAACTACTCCAATAAACCAAACAAATCCTTGATTCCCTAATTGTGTTGTTATCATAGATTCAATCCCATTTTAACTGCATCACATACAATTTCATGTCTAGGTTTAATACCACAGTTAATCATATGTCTAAGTCTAACAATCAAGTATTTTGTATCAACTATATTATCTGTCTCAAATGACCCTGCTAACCCATCAACTTGTGGCATATTTACAGCAATAACATCACCGGCTTTAAGTCCGCTGTCACCGTGTATTTTCATACGAGTTATATCTGTATTAAGTAAATGAGTGAAAGAATTACGAGCAGATATAGTATTTTTTATAAAAGTTTCTGGAAGTGAAGATGAGTATGGAGTAAAAAATTGGATAGGCTGTTTAGTAGCAAGTTCTTGAATAAACTCATTTGTATTTGGAATACGGTTTTTACTATCAAGTTTTTTAAATTTATCATAATGTTCTTGTAAATTATACTCTATAGTTCCCACTTGTTTTGTTATCACATCGAAAGTTTTTGTAATAGATTTGTATGTCCCAGCAACTAATTGAGCGAGCGAGTTTGTATTAACGATATGTTCATATCCCAATAAAGTTCTCCACAACGTTTCACCGTTTTTTTCCATTGTATTAATGAATGAGCTTTGATTCACATTGAAAACCCTTGTTCCAATATTATCTTTTCCCTGTTCGATCAATCCCTCTACAGTCTTAAAAACAAATCCTTTTTGATGTTCGAAAAACACGTACGATGAAGAAGGATACAACGCACTTACAGCACGCTGACGACACATATCTATCAATTCAAAAGGAGCTAACCGAGGTACGACAATGTTTTGTATTCCTTTTGTCTGATCAACGATTATATCCTTTTGTGATTTTAGATATCTTGAAAGTACTTGTGGAACGATATCGCTAATGTTACCAGTGTAGCTCTGTGTTACCATTGAAGCGCTGTTATAAAAATGTTCCTTACTAACACACCGTAATGTGTAAAATAGAGTTGTATGTTCTTTTGATTTTGTAACGTTCTGTATCTCAAAAACTTTAAAATTATATGTTACTAGCGGAAGACCGGGTGTTTGAAATACAATTTCTATATCTTCTTCACCTATTATTGGAAAATCATAAAACAAGCCAATGCTATCTTGAATCAACAAAGTAGCATATAAAGTAGGCTTTTCCATGTCTTCCCAAATATCAAGACCTTCAACTTGCTCGTATATACTTACTCCGGCTGATATTCTCGGATTTGTGATTTCAATTTTTTTAATGCTAACATCGCCTGGAACAAATTTAATCATTTGGATAAGAGCTCTTTCATATCTCTTTCTATTAGACTCAGATAACTAGCATTAAGCAGTCTTATATTTTTTTTCTTTTCATTTTCTTCAGCCTCTTTATCATAAAAGGACACAGAAGCCCAGTATGCTAATTCATCGGTAGGAATAGGTTGACTGATATCCGTAACAGACGTTATAGTTGCATTGGCAGCAGAGGAATTAGCAAATGTGACTGACATATTTGATTGCCATGTCCCTGCAATATGTTTTAATACAACGGTTGAGGTATTAGCAAATGCTACTGTGCCTATAGTTGTATTACTTTGTTTAAGTATATGTCCTTCAGATACATTAGAGAAACTACCTTGTATTTCTACAGTTTTATTTGTTTCTGAATACATCTCCATTTCTTTACGCTCATAATTAATAACTGTTTCATTATAATTAAGAACAGGCGACCAGTATTGTTTTTGACCTTTACTTAGTGCAGCGTACGCTGCTGGTGACAACACAGAGTCATCAAATTCGTAGTTAACACGGTAGTATGCTATTTGTTGCTGTGAATTTGCAATTGACCCATATTTTTTTACAATGTAGTCGTGGAAAACATCTTCCGATTTTGGCCAATCATGGTAAGGATCTATAATACTATTACTCAAGTATATAACCCAATCATATGTTGGATTGCCGTAATAAAAATTAGCTATTTGATCAGGACGTTCGTTATCCTGCACAGTGTACGGATAGTATAAAGCTAAATTTTTTACAACGCTTTCTTCAAATTTAACTTTAGCAATAATATTCGTAACTGCAGCATTAGAGTAAAGAAGCGACGGAAAGTAGTTAAAGTATCCAGCCATAATTATTCCTTAAACTGATCCTAATCCCGACGAGGAAGTAACTGATCCACCAAACGGTGTAGAGCCTCGTTCCCGAACATTAAAGCTCTGAGGCGTTTGCTGGTTTTGTTCTCTTTTTTCAAATTCATCTAAATCAGAACGTTTAAGAGCTTGAACTTCTTTAAATGTCATATCTATTTCAACCGCAACTGGATCCCCGGTTTTAAAAAACGCTGGTGTATTCTCTGGTGTATAGTTCACTGTCATTCCTGATAAAACACAAGTTTTGAAAAAATACGGCTTTCCTTCGACAGGACCAAATTCAATATCACAATTGTCTGGAAAATCTAAAAGCAAGGAAATATTTTCACCAAAACCACCGTCACCAGGAAGCATAGCTCTTTTTAATTTTTTAATTATTCCTTTAAGCTGTTTCAGTTCCTTCTCACTCTTCGGAGCAAATTTATATTTAAATCCATGTGTACGTAATTGGACATTACTAAAGATGGTTGCCTGAAACGGATTTGGGGCCACACGCAATTGGTTTCGTAATGCAGCTCCAAACCCTCCAAGACTATCACTAGTGGCCATTTTTTGTAGTACACCAGCTGCTGCAGCATCAGCCCCAACTTTCAACGTTTCCATGGCAACTTTTTTCGCATTATTCAATGTTAAGTAATCTTCCAATTTTTGTACTGGGCCTTCTGTGTTACGGTACTGGTTTATTAAAGTGTCTAAACTTCCACCTATTATTCCTAGATTCGGCGTCTCATAATTAATGTCAAACGTCTCACTAATGTTAGAAGGTAAGGGTAAGAAAATAGTATATGAAATCTTTTTTTCCCCTATAGAAAGAGCTAATTTACGTTCACGTGTCCAGAATGTAAATTTAGTAAAGTATTTCATTTCTGCTGGATAGAAATCTGGACTTGTAAAGGATGGTAAGGATTGAACTCTTCTTACAGCGGGCTTGTCAGATATATTTGAAGACACGTCTCTGGCCTGCCTAGCTACATCATCCTTCGTAAACGCAGACTTAACTTTCACAGATACGTCATTAAAAGATTTTTGCGTGGCGTTAACAATAGAATTTACACCTGATGATATTTTTTCAGCAAGTTGAATAGATTCGACTTTTTGACCTACACTGGAAAGTGTGCTAAAAGCTGAATTTGGATCGACAGGCATATAAATATTCCTATGAGTTATAAAGGACTTTTTAAACCCCGAAACCCAGCCAAATACAAAGGGGATCCTACCAACATTGTCTACCGAAGTCGCTGGGAATTAAAATTTATGAGTTATTTAGATGCTCATAAAGATGTAGTAGAATGGGCTAGCGAAGAGTTTAGCATTCCCTATCGCTCACCTTTCGACAATAAAATACATAGGTACTTCCCTGATTTTCTTGTCAAACGTATAGATATAAACGGTGTTATGGAAACATTAGTAGTTGAAATAAAGCCCGCGAAGGAAACAAAACCTCCAACTGTACAAAAACGAAAATCAAAACAATATTTGCATGAAGTTTATACCTGGGGTATAAACTCAGCTAAATGGAGAGCGGCTCAAGACTTCTGTAAAGATAGAAACTGGAAGTTTAAAATACTAACCGAACATGAATTAGGAATTAAATTCTAATGGCAACGCAACTTTTTACAGATATATTAGCTCGCTCAAAAAATGTTCCGCGAGCGACACAAACTGCAACTGAATGGCTCCGTGATCAGGCAAAATCAATACGCTCTATTCAACAACCACAAAAAGTTATTGCTAAGGGTGAAGAACGACTTACAACAAATATAACAATTGGACGGTTATACTTGTTTATGTATGATGCCAAAACAAAAGAAGATTTACCCTATTATGACAAGTTCCCACTCATCTTTCCCTTTCAAAAAGTTAAAGATGGTTTTTATGGGATCAACATGCATTACCTGCCTCACATGCTTAGAGCAAAACTTATGGATGCTCTTTATGATTTAATTAACAACCAAACCTATGATGATACTACAAAGTTACGACTATCATATCAAATACTAAAAAGTGCAGCAAAGTATCGATACTTCAAACCATGTATAAAACACTATCTATATAGCCATGTAAAGTCACGTTTTCTCTGGATTCCTGCCAGTCAGTGGGATACCGCCTTGTTTTTACCACTTGAAAGATTTACGAGCGTTCAGAGAGGGTACATCCGTAAAGACAAAGTTTGGCGTGATAGCCGTAAAATGTTAGGGGTATAATGTCAAAATTAAATACAGCTCTCAATGCAATAGGAACGGTTGCAGCGCTTTCATCGCTGTTTGGTCGCAATTCGCCAGAGGGAGCAGCCGGCAAGTATAACAGGTTTTATTCCGAACTTCGTAAAAATTCTATTGCTAAAACAAATCTTTTTGATGTTCAGATAACAGCACCACCGCTTTTGATTAGCCCAAACACTAAAGAAGTGGCCTCAAAACTATCTCTATACGCTGAAGGAAGTGTTTTACCAGGCATTTTTCTTCAAACAGGAGATTTAAAGCGTTTTGGATATGGCCCAAACGAAAAGTATCCTTACTCACTTCAAACAAACGCAATATCGTTAAATTTTTTTGGTGATGGGCAAGGAATAGTATATAAGTTTTTCTATAACTGGATTCAAAGTATTGTTCGAGGTGACTTAGAGATAACAGGGACGTTGTCTAATTTATCTAATAATGGACTAGCTCCCTACGAAGTTGAGTTTAAAGAAAACTATGCAACGACAATAAGATTGTTTCTTTACACAGAGCAGGGTGATGAAATTCTTCAATACGAACTGCTCGAGGCATTTCCTGTAAGAATCCCGGACGTTCCTGTAGCCTGGTCTAATGAAAATTCAATAATGCAGTTTGCTGTTGATTTTGAATTTCTTCAGTCACGTTTGGTTAATGCAGATGAAAAGTTTTTGATAGGAAGGGATGGTGTCAAGCAACTCTCTCCATTCCAACAACTTATCAAGTTGAGTACCGCTGTGCAAGCTATTTCTTCGCTCCGTCGTCCTCGTAACATACAAGAGGCACTAAGCTCGACAACAACAGTTAAAAATATATTTGTGTAAATTTGGAGTATAATATGGGTTTACCTTTGACTTCTCATCCTACGTTTGTTCTTAACTTGCCTTCTACCGATCAACAGGTAACTTATAGACCTTTTTTAGTAAAGGAAGAAAAGATCCTATTAGTTGCACAAGCAAGTGAAGATAAAGCAGATATTGTCCGTGCTATAAAGCAAGTGATTCAGAACTGTATTATCGAACCACAAATAGATGTAAACACACTAACTACATTTGATCTAGAATATTTTTTTATTAAATTACGATCCAAATCTGTTCAAAATATTATAAGTCTATCTTATAAAGATAGGGAAGACGGTAAGATTTATGATGTAACCGTAAATCTCGATGATGTTGAAGTTAAGAAAAACAATGATGTAACAAACAAAATAGAAACATCACCGACAACAGGAATCCTTTTGAGATATCCCCAGATTAGTATAATGGATGTCGTGGAAAAAATAGCTGATCCCGTTGAATTTAATCTCGCAATAATGCAATCCTGTATTGATTGCGTCTACTCTGGTGATGAAGTGTTAAAAACCTCCGACTACACCCGAGAAGAGGTTAGGGACTTTTTAGAAACGCTTGATATAAAAACATACCAGCAAATCCAAAAATTTATGGATGCTATGCCGCATTTACATTACGAAGTTTCATATACGAATACAAAAGATAGAGAAGTAAAAATTGTATTAAAGACATTAACTGATTTTTTTACGTTGGGCTGAGCCACAACAGTTTAAGCAATTATTATACTTTGTTGTTCAGCCTAGTGCAGCATCATAAATATTCTTTATCAGAAATTGAAAATCTCTATCCTTATGAAAGAGATTTATATGTTGATATGTTGAAAGACTTTCTGAAAGAAGAACAACAACGTATCTCTAAAAGATAAGGTATGCCTGAATTTACACCAGCTACTCCACAAAAAAACAGTGCTAGCGACATCAGTATGTCGATGTTTAAATCAGGGTTGATTGGTTCTGCATTAGAATCTAGATATCTTACAATGCTAGCCGATAATCCTGAAAACAAGGCATATGCTAACATTATTCAAAGTCAGAATAAACAAGCTGATCAAAACAATTCGACTTTAACACGAATTGATAAAATATCTCTTGATATCTCAAAAAACGTTTTTGTTATCGCTGACTTAATGGTACGTCAGGTTCAGCAAGCTAGGAAGCAGTCTCTTATTAAACAACGTGAACGTTCACGGGCCTTAGCAACACAAGAGGAATTATCTTCTGAACAAGTGGAATCGCCGGAAGTCGCTGGTACTTCTTTATCTACAGGTCGTGAAAAACAGTACACTTCAAAATCTCAAGCAAGCGGAACAGCACTAACAGCTACGACAGGAATACTAGGTAGTGTTTCATTAGCAGCCATTGCTATCAAAGATGAAATAAATGAGGTCATGGAGAAAGCAAAAACAAGCTACATGACTTTTTACGATGAGACAACAAACGAAATTAAAAAATTTGTTAACGATTCATACGATAACTTTATTAACTGGTTTAGCTCTTTCCAACAAGATGAACAAGAACGTGATGAACAACAACAGAAAGAATTTGATGCACAAGATGAGCAAGACAGAGTTGATGATGAGGCAGATGCTAGAGAAACAGTTGAAATAGAAAAAGACTTGAAAGGTATAGAATCGGCGCTCATATCAGAAGATAAAGAATCCGAATTTATTTCAAAAGAACTAGACGACATTTCGGGTGTTTCAGCATTAGAAATCCCAGATGCTGCCTCATTGCAGAAAGATAGCTTATCACCGGTACCTATGTCAACTTATAATTCAAACTTAGAAATACCTACTCTTGAAAAGCAGTTTTATCAATCAGGTACATCATTACCTAATACATTTCTAGAACCTGAATTACTATCAATGCCATCAATGTCTGCTTTGCCTTCTGAATCTTTACAAAGATCATTTTCATCAGCTCCACAATCTCTTCAAAAGTTTAAAACAAATCAAAACCAGCAAACGCTTCTTACTGAGGCTAATCAAACGAATAACACCCAAGCTTATGACCCTACTATGTTTCAAAATAATGATAGTACAAATATATTTGATGCAAGTGTAATTCGTCCCGACTCATCAATGGCTTCGTCTATACCTGAAACCAGTTCAGGTGCACCTTTAACGGAATCACCTCAAACAAGTTTAATGCCTCAGCAGGGTATGGGGGGTATACTGACGCCGCAACAGCCGTCTTCAGGATTAAATATTAGCAGTCAAACGATGGAAGTGATTAAAGCACGCGATCAACTAAGATTTAACGTTGTTCCAACTATCATAAACAACTCTCAATCAAGCAGTTTACCAGGAACAGCACCTCCAACACCTATGCCTTCACCAATTGCTGAAAGAGGTGTACTAGATGTAGGTACTAGATTCAACGCAGGCAACTAATGAATCAGCAGCAAGCACAGCAAATCATTGATTCGTTTTTAAACAATAGTGGAATCATTGGCACAGCTATTGCATTAAAAAATAATGCAAAAACAAGAAACGAATTAGCTAAGATGACAGCTAAGCGTGTTAAAGTAGCAACCATCGTACTATCGTCTATTGAGAAAAATTTTAATAACATTGCAAAAAATATAAAAATAATGATGCTTGCTTCTCGTGAACTTATGAAGCTACAAACAGAAGACGTTTTATTCAAACAGCCTTCTAAAAGAGCGAGAGTCATACGTCGCGAAGAAATGATTCAACCAATACAAATTCCGCAAATACCTGGTGTTGTTCTTCCTCGTAAATTAAAAATTAAATTTCAACCCAAGGCTCGTCCAAAAGCTCGAGTTAGGTTAAAACCTCGTCCTGTAAAATTAAGACGAAAATCAAAGTACACGCGCAAAGTTTCGTTGAGAAAAAAAATTAACAGGCTGTATCGTCAGTTAATTCAACGAACAAAAACACGACAAGCCCAACTTGAAAAGCTTAGACAAGCAGACAAGGCAAACAAAATTAACCGTCAAAACCTTCGCGAAGAAAAAAGAAAGCTTCGTGCTGATTTTGAACAACAAAAACAACGGTTGAACAATGAGTATCAAGAAAAACTCAAACAGATCAACGACGAATCTAAAAAAAGACTGACAGACATTAACAATCGTGAAAAAATAAGTCGTTCAACTATAGAAACAGAAAGACGCGCGAATATCACCGCCATAGAAAAAGAAAGACTTGCATTAGAAAACGACCGTGTACGAGCGCTTGCGGATATAGAGACAAGACGCTCTGCACTTCAAGTAGAAATCACAAAAGTTAACACACAGCTTGCTGAAGCGAATAGAAACTTAAAAACGTTCAGTGATTCAATTGCTGAAGAAAAATTTAAACTAGAACAAATAAAAAAAGATACTTCAATTGCAGAAAATGAAAGATCACGTCTTGTAGCACAACGTGAAGAAGCTATTAAAGAACTTAGAAAGTATTCGGCAGCCAGTGCTATTGAAGCGGGTAATTACGAAAAAGATCTCAACCGTATTAAAGAACAGCAAGCTGATATCGATCGCGAAAACCGTATCCTTCAAGAAAGAGCACGACAAACAGAACAGACACGCAAACAAGTACCAGCTCTTTTACAACCGCCAAGAAAAGTTGAAGAAGTACCGCTGTCTACTCAACAACCCGTTGCTGATAAAGAACGTACACGTAGCGCTGTTAAAAAAGTTATCGTCAACAGACTTGGACCTTCTAAAATAGCTGTTAATATTGTTAAATCGCTTCCAGTAATAGGTATAACTATAGGGTTAGTTTATGCTTCAATTCGAGTATTTGCAAAGGATTACGTCGGTGCATCTGCTGAGGTTCTTAGTACTTTCTTAAGTTTTGCATCAAGTATTCCCGTAGAATTAGCGCTAATCATCCATGATTCTTACTACTTAACATATGGAGTATATTATCATAAAGATGACCCAGCTGTTCGGGATATGCGATTAGCGATTCTTAAACAGATGGCTGAAGAAGAACTCGAGAAGTATTTTCAATTCTTAAAGCAAAAAGAAGTACGGGGCTACACAAGTGAACTAGATGTAGTCACAGCTGTAGATACAGCAACGCGCGAACGTGTTGAAGCAGAAGCAGCTGCAGAGCAACAACGAGCTATTGAAGCTGGATATGAAGAAAGGCCACAAGGTATTTTCCCAAGAATTGGACGAGCAGCAGAAAAAGTAGGCGATTTTTTAAGTGCTCCTTTTAAATTACCATCGGTAACTGTTACGGCTGGGATGACAGAATTTGATAAAAAAGTAATGAATTTAATACGCACTCATGAAGGAGTTCGATATCGGCCTTACAAAGATTCAAGGGGATTGTGGACCGTAGGTATAGGACATCTAATAGGCGATGGTCGTAGATTACCCGCTGAGTGGAATAGGGAATTCACCGCACAGGAAATAGAAGCTTTGTTTGAAAAAGACTATATCGAACACAAAAAAGCTGCCATGAAAATTCCCAACTGGAATCAGCTTACTGAAAACCAACAAGCCGCACTGATTGATTTAACATTCAATTTAGGACCTTATTGGTATAATAAATTTCCAAAATTCTTCCGCTACATGCGTACGGGTCGGATAGAAGAAGCAGCACGGGAATTGGAAAATAGTTTATGGTATAAGCAAGTTGGGGCAAGAGCGCCGAGGATTGTAGCTCTTATTCGCGATGCAGGAAATGGTAACCGCTTACCCCAAGAGCCGACAACAGGGACAACTCTAGCTGCTGCTTCTTCTGAAGTAGAAACGGAAAAAGGCCGGCAATCTTTTGCCGGCCCTGTCATTATTAATACAAAAAATATTGTACAAACATCTGTTATTACTTCGAATCCTTACAGGAATGAAGTAGGAACAAACGTCGGACGTTAACTATCTGCTAATTTTTTAAACATAGCCAGGTCATCGTCTTCTACATCATCCCACGATAGAGCCTTGTCTTCAGGAAGTGAGATCTTACGATCAGGTACAAAAGGAGGATCATCCTCATCATTGTCAATACCCTGAGCAACAGTACTCATAGCTCCGCTCAAACCCAAAACAAGAGCTAAACGATCCTTCAATGCATCATAGCTCTTGAAATTTGCTCTATTCAAAAAGGGCTGAAGAGGATACTGACGTTTCCAGATATTCTCTAGCTCATCATCATCATCTTTTAAGGCCGATGGCGAGTCGAATTCTGACTTATCATAATTCTGATAACCTTCGACTTTACGAATTTTCAGTTTAAAGTTTGCACCCATCCAAAAATCAAAAGGATTCAAAGGCTGCTCATCCTCAAATTCAGGATTCATTGCTGCATTGAGTTTATCAAAAATCTTTTTGCCATACTTAAAAAGCATGACTTGACCTTCATTCTGCTCGTTACCGGGATCTTTAACAACGTAGATATTACTAATAAAAGATAGTTTACGTTTCTGTGTTCGAACACGAGCCTGATTATCTTTTGTACCTGTTGCCCAAAGAGCGCTATTGTGTTCACAGACGGGACATTTTTCACCAACGGATGTCAAACAACCGTCAATAAGCCATTGACCACCGGGACCTTTGAAAGCATGATCGAATAAACGAACAAAGGGTACATCCTCACCCGCTGGCTGAGGAAGAAACCGAATAATGGCGTAACCGTTGCCTGACTTATCAACAGTAGGACGCCAAAAGCGGGAATCTTCTGAGGATTTTGCACCTTGTGGTGCGACAAGTTTGGTGAGTTCCTCGTTCAATTTCTGAAGAGAGGAAGTACCGCTACTTTTTCTGAGTGCACTAAAATCTGCCATGTATATGCTCCGTATAAAATGTATTAAACGTGTTTAAGTATCCACAACATCATAACAACCACATATTTATTCTATGTCAAATCACCAAATTTGTCAACAACAATTTGACGACATTTAGACACATCGTACTCCATAAATGGTTGATATTTTTTACACTTGTGTCTAACACTTGGCCACACTACCGTATCGGTAATATGTTTGTTCCAGTGTGGTACAAATTTAATAATATCATTCATTATGATAAACGTTTCAATGTGGATCGTTTCACTTAAAAGTAATCTTAGTGCCAAAGGATGCTGACCATCGACAACATCAAAGCTACCTTTAAGATCGGGTTCAAAGTTTTCAATATCATTACTAAAAACGTACGTGATCGCCTGCCTAACTTTCTGCCATTTATTGTACATCCTTTCATTTTCTTCATTACGAACTATATCACCAATCCATGAATCTCGACTACCATAAACAAACAAAGAAACAAGAAAATGTACTAGGTCTTTTCTTTTAGCTAACTTTTGAAAAAAGTATTTGTCATTCCGAGATTCAAATGACTCTCTTTTAGCCCGAATGTGTCCGTTGTATTTAAAATAGTCGTAGTTATTGGAAGTGAAATGATTTTTCAAGGCTACGTAATGCTTATAGGCCTCAAACGCGTCCATACGTAGTACGTACATCAAACAGGAAGTTTAGAGGTCTTAGGAAAATAATTTAAAAGCTCAGCCTCATCCTGAATACGAGCCTTCATCTTAGCACTTGATTTAATCAACTGACCTGCCACTTCAACCTCCATACCTGTTTGTTCACAATATAAGATAACAGCATCCATAAATCCTATACGTTTTTCAAACGCTAGTTGATCTATTTCACGTTGAAAATCTTTTAACGATTTAACTGGGCTAAAATCCATTATCAGGCCTGTAAAAAAGATGATCGTTAATTTTTGTCGTCATAATATATTTCTTACTCCATTTGGGTCGTACATAGTTAGCATGAAAGAACAATGCACCGTCAGTGGGATCGTCATCTTGGTGATACGTCTCAACAACTAAGCGCGCAATAGCCACCGACCTTAGCCACATATCTTCATCTTTTTCCTTACGTTTTATAATACGGGCTTTTTGACAGACCCAAGAAAACTGACATGCTGTACCGACTCGTTGATAGACGATACCACATATACTGTTTGGAAAATAAACGGAGAAAAGTCTATTAATTGTGACAAAACCGACGGCAACTTTACCAATATCAGGCTGGTTACCTGCTTCAAAAAAAATATTTTCTGCTAAACAGAACACTTCTCTTTCATTAATTAAGTGAGTTATACCTACACTTTTTTCAACATGTTCTAACGTGTCTAGTATTTCTGTAATAACAGACTGTGGCGGTTTATAAATTGATAAACCAAAACCTATGGTGATAGTCAAAAAAGCCAAAAACCCCAGACAAAAATGGGATAATCTGGTCATTGTTTCCTCCTTTTATAGAAGAACGTAATTGTATGCTTACCTTGTTTTTAAGGCAACATTTCATTAACGTTCCAAAGGCTGGTCACGTCCTTAAACGAATACCCTTTATAATTAACCCTGAAATGTCTATTTCCCACCATTTGTGACCTGACATGTAATTTCTAGGATGACGGTGGTGATTATTATGCCACGATTCGCCCCACGTTGGCAGAGCCCATAACCAATTGTTAGCACTTTGATCGTTGATATTATAATTCCTATAACTACCAAACCAGGTTGGTTTGTGGCCAACGTAATTAACTACATTACTAAAAATAGCTGTGAGAGCTGCTGGTACCCAATGCAAGAATATCATTAGATACAAACCACCCAAAAGAAATAGGATTAAACTCCATCCTGTAATCAATAGGAAATAGTATCTATGCAAAAACTGATGAAAAGGATCTCTAATAAGATGTTTCATATGCGTTTTCACATGTTTATCATAAGAATGGTTATAACTTAAAGTAAAAATTTTCAACCCTTGGTGCGCTGGACTGTGTGGATCACTTTCTCTATCACTTTTCAGATGATGATTTAAATGAATAGCTACCCAAACAATTGAGCTACCTGTTCCAGCTAAACAACCAAAAAAAGAAAATAGTTTTGTCAACCAAGGATAAGTTTGATAACTTTGATGAGTTAAGTTACGATGAAAGGTAATTATTACACCAAGACATGCGTAAACAAAATAACCAAAAATAACCAACAGTACCGTGTTTAGTGAAACATCATAAGTTAAAACTCCAAAAACAGAACCAATTAAAAACAGCACAAAAAAAAGTTGTGCACCCCTTGTTGAAGATGAAAACAAATTATGATAGTGTTTCATGTCTTATTGTTCTATAGATGTGTTTCTTAAGAGCGTCTTTTTTCATTGACATTGTTGTTGCTTGCGTGATACCTAGCTTTGCTAAAGCTTCCTTTCTTTTTGTAATAATATCGTTAAAATTTTTATCACATTTTAAAAAGATAGTCGCCCGCCAACCATCTTTATTTGTTGCTCCAAGATATTCTTGTAAGTCTACTTTTTGATCATCAGGTTTCATACAAGAAATATTTTTTTCCTTACAAACATCACACAGAACCTCACATTTTTTCAAATGTAAACGCCAACGTGCTCGTCTAAACCCATGGAAAAATAAAGAGACTGTACCAGGCTCAACATGTGTTAGTTGATGATAATCGCGATATTTCAAGTATGCAAAACCAAACTGATTCGTATCCCTGACAATGCTAGAATTAATTAACTCTTTGTATTTACCTTTTATCAAAAATCCAACAGTTGTCCAAGGATGAGCGTGAGGGTTGTCACCATCGGGCCCTTCTCCTTCAGGATTGCCAGGATAGTGATGAATATACATGTTTGGAAGCTTAGCTAACCACCGATCGTCTTCATGATCTTTCATATCAAAAAAAAATGGATAGTATCTGTAAAACAGAACATCACCAAAAAAATCTACGTAGGCATACTTTCGACCCATTTTTTCTAATATTTTGAATATGAAACTCATATGATTAAAGGTTTCTCCGATTTTGTTTTAACAACATACTGCTCAACGCTATTAAAAATTACCGTTTGCGTTAAGTCATATTCAAATTTCGACACATTTTCAAAAACTTTATCCCAAAGCCAACCCACCTTACGTTTATCACGACGTGGGTTAAAGGCTCGCTTTAGATAATCTAAATTATATTTGTTAAAAGTAAGAAAAAATCCATCTAATTTATTTAGACGGCAAAAATCCATTAACGGTTCTATACACACACTTAGAAGTAGTGGTTCCTTAAGAAATTTAAACTTAACGGATCGTGTTAATAGTAACCAATTCTTAAAGAAAGCTAGACAAATAACTAATACTACTTCGCCTTTGAATTCAACAATAAGAGCGTTTTTAACACGTCGATCAAACACAGCTCTTAATCGTTCATAGCTGTAGTTTTCTTTAGCACGTTTACCATCGTATTGTAAAAGTAGATCTAAGACAAAATTTTTTTGTTGAGAATTTGCGCAGTCAAGGATATAGGTTTTAAAGTGTTCAGGATCTCTATCCCCCTTGGGAACATGAAACAGCGTCTTCATTATGCGGCGATCACAGTTTTTAACCTATCAGCTGCATATGTAGCGGCAAAGGCATTTGGTTTAACCATCGGTACAACGTTACATGTTCCCTTGATATAGCCTATTGCTTGATGAACAACACAGCTTGAACCATGTGCTTCATCTGGATTAATATCCAGATGAACTTCAACATCTCGCTCAACTAGTACATCTTTAAGGGATTGAAACAAGGTAGATACCTTATACACTTCATTCATTAATCTCATTGACGGTCTATCCTGTCTTTGATCGTAATCTCGTTCACGTTGTACTTCACCAAATATTTTACAGCCATGCTGCCCATCAATATGTACAACTATAGCGAGGGTATAGTCAGCAAACCAGTCTTTACGTATTTTTATTCTTTCGGAATCGACACCAATATAAATCTTTGTATTTGGACCTTGAGACTCTATATACATCTTAATTTCTTGTAGATTCATTTTTTTCATAATCATCCTTTGGCCTGACCAGAGGGATTCGAACCCCCGACCGTCGGATTAGAAATCCGATGCTCTATCCAGCTGAGCTATGGTCAGATATGGTACCTCGAGCCGGAATCGAACCGACATTGACCGCTTATCTGGCGCTACGGGATATAAATCCGCTGTTTTACCGTTAAACTATCGAGGCATGTTTCTTACTCCATACATCCTTTATCCATGTCTCTACTTTTTGATTACCGGTAGCATCACATAAATTACATGGGGTTCCAGCAAATCGACGATCATTATCTACTAATTTTTTCCGGATGGAAACAAGTTGCTCAGACATCCATATTTTTGTAAAAGGTATATCGTTCACGTTACCAAAACCGCCTGCTGCTCGAGCCCAATCATTACAACACAGTAAAACCGTACCGTCCCAATCAACAAATGCTTTGGTATGGGGAATGTAGCAATGTTTGGGTAATGCTGTTTGTCGAATTCCTTTTGTCTTAACAGTTCCAGATCTGTTAGTAAAAATATGAATAGGGAAATTATATTTTGCTGATAAATGAATAGGTATTTGACTTAAGTATGGCTCGATTTTCCGATTCCATAATCTGTGTTGCTCAGGACTGTCGTAAACATCAATAAATATGCTAGTTAGTCCAGCATCGATAAATTCTTGTAAAGTGTACCAACTGTCATCAAGAATCTTATCTCCATTAGTATACATCTGCACGTCTGTAAGCTTGTTCCGTGCAATACGTATCATTTCTAAAATTTTTTTGTTAAGAGTTGGTTCACCAAAGCCAGAAAAAACCATTCGACCTTTATAGTTATTTTCAGCTAAATTGTCTACTAACCGATGCAGTGTATCCAAGCTCATATGAAGATTACGGTTTGGGTAAACGTCCGGATCAACCCGTGGGCAAAACGAACATGTACGGTTACATAATTCTGTCGGATTCACCTCAACAGCCGTTAATCCAAACAATGGATCTTCGGGTTCTGAGTGAAAAACTTGTGTAATTTGCATCCGCTCAATCGTCATATGTGACTCCTGTAACTTTCAAAACCATATTAATTTGGATCGTCATAAAAATGTCGATCCTTGCTATCTATACAATTTGTTACAGGTTCTGACGTCCATTTATTTAGAGGACATTTTACGCTAGCAAGCTTCACCTTTAATGGCATGAAGCACATGCAAACCTTACACACTTTAACAGCTGCAAATGATGAACACTGCTTGCAGATGTTATAACGTTGAATAGCTATTTCTTGTTTTACTATAAACATAATATATTATTTTTGGTCTCCGACACTGGACTCGAACCAGCACCTTCTACGCCCCAAACGTAGCGGACTACCTATTATCCCAATCGGAGAGTGGAGCGGGCAGGGAGATTCGAACTCCTCTCCTTAAGCTTGGAAGGCTCCCGTGCTACCGTTAAACACCATGCCCGCTTATCTTGCTGCTAAGCGTCCCGCCACAGCACCCATACGCTCAGCGCCAGATCTAACAGCTGATGATACCTTGTTTTTAATATTCGAAAGCCCAGTGTCTATTTTAGAAGCTAGCCGCGCACGACGTGTCTGAACAGCTTTTGATTTATTGGCTGCTGCATCACGATCCGTAGCTGCTTTTGAAGCTGCTAATTTAGCCTTTTCTGCTTGACCGGCTAATTTTTCTGCCTTTGCCTTATGGAATCCGGCTTTTATAGATCCTATTAAACCAGACTTATTCTTTGCTGTTTGCGAGGCTGTTTTGGCTGCAGCAGTAGCTTTGGCTTTTGCAGCACTAGCTTTTGCTTTTGCAGTAGCTGCTTTGCTTTGAGCCATTTTTTTACCTACTTTTGCTACTAAGCCGCCCATACCATGAACAGCACCAGCAACCATAGAACCAATACTCTCATCCAATAATATTTCTTCCAATTCAAAGTATAAATCAATATTAGGATCTATACCATATGTACTAAAAAGAGCTGATTCATTAATGCTTAATTTTTTATACTCCTCAACAAAATATTCCATAATTATAGATGTGACATATAATTCTTCTTCCGAAGCAACGTGATCTTCAGTAACATCGTAATGTTGAGCTGTAATGTCTTCTATAAGAGCTAAAAATAATTCTTCGCGATGTTGAACTTGTTCTTCTGTTAAGTACATGGAATAGCCTCCTTTTTTTTTATATTTAGGAAACCAAAGAAGAGAGTACTACCATCCGTTTAATACCATCGTTGGTATCCTTTATCTTAGCCTGGCTACCACGGCCACAATCTGTTTCCACAAATCGCTAATATAAAGGAGAGATACGCCCTTGGCAGTCAGGTCGCTGGTTAGGCTCCTCGCTTTCGGACCCTCTTTTTTGGTGCCCCCTGACAGAATCGAACTGCCAAATTCGGATTACAAAACCGACGTTTTACCGTTAGAACTAAGGGGGCTAGTTTGGCTGACCGATCAGGGATCGAACCTGACTCACACGGATTAACAGTCCGGCCGCACACCACTGTGCGTTTCGGTCAACAAGGTATATATGGTGCCCAGAACCGGACTCGAACCGGTACGTCGCTTTCGCTAAACGAGGGATTTTAAGTCCCTTGTGTCT
>SXGQ01314540.1_pt1 | contig 141904 bp, 140 predicted proteins | sample 3178371 | NCBI WGS metagenome assembly SXGQ01 (sample SAMN11356859, study PRJNA531348) | freshwater metagenome | isolation source: freshwater sample F1-20 | place: China: Fuxian Lake, Yuxi | collected 2017-12-25 | reverse complement strand
CGTGCTTGTTCCCCGTCGTGCCGGGGATCTTCATCTTGGCCAGCAGCGACTTCATGCCATTGACGCTGATGCCTACGGCGTCCGCACACCACGCTGTGCTGCGAGCCGGGTACTGACTACGTATCCATAAAGCCTGTTCCGGAGAGCAGACATACCCGCTCCTGCCCTTTCGGCGAAGAGCTCCGGGAAACCTTGAAGAGGTGGGCGATACGGACTGCTTGGGCTGGGGCTTGTCCTGGCTGGGGCCAGGCTCCTCCAGCAGGGTGCGCAGGCACAGGCCTGCGCTCCGACATCTCTGATCCATCTGCTCGATGTCATCGAGCAACAAACGAAGCGTTTTGATTGTCATAACGGGTTCATTCCTTTGAGCAAAACTTTTAAATACTGCATACACGCGTATGCTGTATTCCCTGCTGTTGCTCATCAGCAGGCGAAGAGGACGACAAACCTCTCGGCTTGCCGTCCCCATGGAAACAAATGCACCGTCAGGCCTCGGGCCTATTGTCGTACCAGAACGGGTCGTCCCCGTTAAAACCGTCTCCCATCAGATGCTTGGTGACATCTGTGGGAGTATCGGGGGTGTTATGGGCCTCAGGTGCGCCAAGGCCCATAACCTCTAGAAGGTCGTCCTGCATGATCAGCGGTCTGTAGCACCTCATGATCATGCGTGCTCTCTTGATGGCGGCCTCATGCGAGACCCGCTGCAGCTGCCGTCCCTCGGAGCCCGGGACGACAATAGCCGATGAGACCTTTGGATGCCGGCTAATCATGACTATCAGCCCTGGCGTAATGTACGCCTGGGGGAGATGCATGTGCTGCACCAGGTGCCAACCGCGGGGTCCTTCCCCGTGGTTGAGCGTAAGGCAAATGAACATTACTTTGCCTCCTTCAGGTGCTTCTGGACCTTGGTCCAGTACTTGACCGTCGCCTTCTTGAGGTGGCCCTTAGGGCCACCGTTATGAATGCGGGCCATGTCTTCCCAAGTGGCGTTCTTGGGAGCGTAGCGTGCCATGTACGCCTTGATGATCTCTCGCGCATACATGGGGTCCTTGACCGCTGCATAGCCCCTGGCCTTGAGCTCAGGGCGGTGTTCCACCGCGTCCTGCCAATAGTCGTACCAGATCTGGTACGCACCCAGGGCCTTGCCGTTGTCTCCAACGGCGTTGTTGGGATTCTTTTGGGATCCTGTTTCCACCTTCTGGATGGCATCCAGGAAGGTGTCCCAGGTCTGAGCCTGGGCAGATGGGACGGCGACGTACAGCATCATCGCCACGATAAGTCCAAGAACAGGGTTTTGCATTTGTCTCCTGTTTGTTGGGGGAAATGCCTGAGGGAACGTCCGACAGGCGAAAAACCCAAACTCCGAACGTCCCGGGAGTTTGGGTCGAAGGAAGAAAGAATAGGCCTACGACCCCCATCGGGATCGTAGGCCTCAGGTGTTTCAGAAACCCCTGCCCGGACCGAAGTCAACGGGCAGGGGCTTAACCGGGGGACTAGCGCTTGCCGGCTTCCAGGATGGGCAAACCTGCTTCCGTGGGAACGTATATCACACTGTTCCCACCTTTGTCCAGGTTCTCGATCCACAGCCAACGCAGGTAAGCCTCGTTGCTCTTGAGGGACTCACCGATGATCTTATTCGCCTCCGCAACCCCACGGGCTCTTTCGACCTCTGCGGCAGCGAGGCTCTTTGCAGCCTCAAGCTTTGCCTCTGCCTCCAATACCGTGATCTTGCGGTTCTGCTCCGCTTGGACAAACTCCGCCATGCCGGCTTGCTCCGCAGACCAGACGCGGTACTTGGGGTAGGTATAGCCGCAGGCACCCACCAGGGTACCAACGCCTAGAATGATCAGCAGGGTCATCCAAATGCGGCTCTTCATGCTGACGGGGGGCTGACGCTTTTCTTCGTAGTAACTCATTCCTTTTGCTTCCTTTTGTTTCCTTTTGTCAAACGGGATAGGCTGGGCTGGATTCGAACCAGCGTCTAATCGATTATGAGTCGATGGCTCTAGGCCGCTGAGCTACCAGCCCTAATGATTGACCAAGATTCCTGGTTGCGAGACTTGGTCTTCCTACACATTCTCTAAGAGAGTTAATAGAGATGGTAGACTTTGTTGCGCTTCAGTGGTTACCAGCCGACCTCAAGCTCGAGGTGCAACAGGGTTTGACAGACTTGGCAGAGCATCGTAGCAGCGCTACGGTACAACGCCTACTCCACTCCCACAGGCCTGTCACCATGGGAGAAGCTGAACTCGACCTCAACGAGCTGGGGCCTATAGCTCCCCAGCTCTCAGCTTTGCTCAGACGGTTTTACATAACTGGGAGCCCGTAACTCCAAGCCAGCTAGGTTGAACGGCCTAGCCCGTGCTGCCATTTGCCCGAGGCTGCTTACGGGTCGTCATTAACGTATGACAGGCAGACAAGCCGTCCACCAACGGAGAGTCCAGGTGCACCTGACCCTCAAGGTATGCCTTGCAGTACAAGACAAGCCTTGAGAGCCAGGTCCCTACTCTCATCTTACCTCATGCTCATTGCCTCCTCCAGATCCAGGATGTCCTGCAGCCTATTATTAAGCATTTGCAGGCTGTGCTGGATGTCCGCCGCGATTGCCTCTCGCTCTGAGTCAGGCATGTCTATCCAGGCCTTGACGATCTCCCGGCTTCCATAAGAAGTCCGGGGCAGGGTGTATTGAATGACATCGATGATGTCGCCCAAATACTCCCAATTGTATGAATCCAGGCTCCGCTTAGCCTGGAAGAGGTTCCCCTCCAGGACGGCCCTGAGGCCAGACCCTGGCACGATCCCGTGCTTGACGTAGCGCACTAACCCCTCAATTGTCGATGATCTCATCTCTTTCCTTTCTGTGAGGATCGTAGGGAGTCCAGAGTTGCATTCTGGGCTCCGTGGCGAACCACACCGATGGATTTCGACCTACGCAGGTGCCTAATACCACCTGCAGTAGATTCCTTGGGCGGAGGTATCTACCCGGACCGTAGCTGGTCCAATGCTATAAGGTCTGCCAGCTCTGACCTGAAACAGGCTTATAAGCGGTCCTCTGAAGGCTACTAGAGAGGAGTATGTCATGTTACCTTATATGTGGGGGTATTTTAGTCACCGTCATCGTCTTCAAAATCGTCCATATCGACCTCTACCAGCTCATCCACATTGAAGTTAGTGGCAGGATTTACTCCAATATTATTTGAATACTGGAGTTGCGCTCGTTGGTAGTCGTGGTTTTTGACGTAAGTAGATATGACAATGTCAGTGTAAGGGAAACAATTTTCCTTTTTTCGTCTGCCCATTAGTGCATACCTAACTTGAAAGCTCTGATGAACTCTTTATAAATCATGTTAACCTGCTTATTGCTTTTATTTAGCTCGTGCATTTCCACCTAAATCCATCGTTTCAACGAACGGATCGCCGTCAATCACGACGCCGCAGGCAACAATTGGCTTCTTAAGGAACGCAGCACCGTACTGCATGCTCCAGTGATTGCGATCAACGCCGCAACCAACGTTCATACCCCAGATCTTTGCAGTAGGTCCAGCCTGATACCAGATGCCACAGGCGCTGTGGTAGTGGCCAATCACGGTAGGCTGCATGCGCATCTTGGCAGCACTGAAGGCAGGATGCTGACCGCCACAACCTTCACCGTGATAGTAGTAGACTCCATCTACTTCAATGTGCTCCACCCACTTCCAGGCATCGGTAGAGTACAGATCGTTGAACTCCTTGAGGTACATCTTAGGGATGCCCATTTTGGCATTCAGACGCAATACGCGCATATCGTGGTTGCCTACCGTAATAACGGCATTTGGAAACTCCTTGTAGAGCTTCTGCACCTGGTTATAGGCCTGCAGATATTCTTCTTTTGCTCCAGGGTTGTCCGGATGCTTGTCATGAAAGCTGATGCAGTGATGGTCTATTACGTCGCCCACATGTATGACTTTGTCTGTCTTCCATTTCTTAGCTACATTCTTCAGGAACTGCACATAGCCCCTATGCATGGCCGGTACGTGCGTGTCGCCGATAACCAGAACTCTGCTCATGGATTCTCCTGTGGCTGCGGTATGCAGCGTCGGGAGCATAAGCATGATGCTTAAGGGTTGTCAACTCCTGATACCTAAAAGAAAGCTGGGGGGTTGTTATAACCCCCCAGCATTTAGCGTTCCGAAGCACGCAGCTCGGAGTTCCTGACGGCCCAGTACACACGACCCGCCGCATTCGTGAGCCACAGGGCACTGCGGCGTACCGCCTGATCGTGCTGGGGCAATTCGCCAATCAACTCACTCTGCCGCATGCTGACGTAGGCATCACTCGACAGCACGCGCTCCGAGATCGTGCCGATCATCGCCTCAAGCCGCTCTTGCGCCACCGCAAGGCAGTCTGCGTGATTGCCGACTCGTTGCAGGAGGAGCTCGACCCGCTCAAGCACCTGCCGTGCTTGCATGGCTTCGACGGGTTGGTCACCATCGATCAGCCAGCTCACTCCGACCGCGGCCCTTGCGAGCGCATCGATGCGATCGACTGTCTGAATCACCGGATCAGGATCCTCGAGTCCCGGCAATTCATCGGTCGACACGAATGCCTGCAGATGCGCATCAAATGCTCTCTGGCACGCTTCGTATTGCTTCATCAACTCGGGCGCTAGCGCGTTGGCCGCTTGCTCGCGGGATCTTGGCGATTGCGGTCTCGTTGGAAGGCTCTTGAGGATTCTTTCCCAGGCCAAACTGTTGAGCAACGCCGGGTCGGTTCGGGCTCGCAATCCCACCAGCTTCGCCTGATGCATTGTCAGCATCGCTGACGGCGGATGCTGCTCGGATGCCTCCCGAAACCATGACATGAGTAGGTTCTGTTCAGCAGTATTAATGACGTTATCCTCTTTTCGGGGATCTATATTGTTTTGGTAGTCCAGCAGAGTTGCTGGAATACCTATAGACCCTCTATGTATATATACCTCAAATAGGGCCTATTTTTAACTCTTGTTTAGGCACAGCTAAATTAGGTAATACCTAAAAGAAAGCCAGGGTGCAATTAAGCACTCTTGGCTTGAGCCGTTTAACGTCCTGCTCAAGCCCAAGTTAATTTAAGCAGTTTTAAGACTTGCTTAGGTCATGGTACTTCCGACCAAGGGCTAGCTTATGCCCTCCCCTAACCTAGGTTATGGGTATCGGAGTCTTCGGTCGTGACCGTGCTAGGCGTACTCACCTAGCAACCCAACGCTCCATCCTGATCGCTACTGGTTTCTGGGTTTGGGAAAATTCCCAGTAGCGCCCATCAGCAAATTCTCCTTACTGGCAGAACTTGCTGTTAGAGATGGCTTTCGTCTCTCGGTTAACGACGTAGACCGTCGCAACCTTCGAGAACATGCCAATCTTCTCCAACCGCTGCAGGCCCTGCAGTGTTGGAAAGGGGACCAAAATAACGTCCACGTGGACGTTATTTTGCAAGAGGTACAACTCTCGGAGGATTCCTTCCGTCATTGTAAACCTCTTGGTGACGAGCTCAACAACCTTGCCGTTACGCAAGGTCTGAGTCTTGGTCACGTCATCACCCCCCATGGAGAGAGCTCTCGACCGCTCCGGAGAGCAGCCTGGGAGAATCTCTCCTGAGTCAAAGTTGAACGGATGCGGCGAACTAAAGTTCACCACGTTCAACCCTGAGCTCAGGGTGATGGATGGAGCGCTCTCAATGGCGAGAGTTTCCATTATATATCTATACCTCAAAAGGGGATCTATTTTAGTACTTATCTTTAATACCTAAAAAACCCCCCTGCGATGAGCGGCGCAGGGGGGTCGGTGTGATGGCGGAGACAGCTGTATTAGCTGTTCCACCACCATTTAAGACATTGCCAGAAGCTGGGGTTAGCCAGCTTCTCGATGCTCGCCTCGTCGCGGAGGCGTTCCTGTTGGATCGCTTCGAGCACCACCTCGTTCCTCGGCGCCGCGTTGAGCAGCGCCGTGTATTCGGGCAGATGGAGTTCTGACTGATCCAGTACGGCGCGGGTGTGCGCCTCCTGGAGACGGTTTACAAACGCCGTCTTCACGGTGCGAATCTCGGCGGCCTTTTCCTTGTCGGCCAGGGTAAGGCCGTCGGCGAGGGTGCTGCCGAAGCCGGCGGGCTCATAAACTTCGTTCCCGCTGTACACGGGAACGAGGTCCGAGAACTCGTTAGCTACGTTGACGTAGCTGACGGCCGCCGGCTCCGCCGGCTTGGTCTCACCCTCGGCCTGCAGGAGGGCGATGACCTCCTGCAGGTTTTGCACCTTCTTCGTCGCGACGATCTTGTCCGAGAAAGTCTCCGAGGCAGCGAGGATCTTCTGCTGCTCGCTGAGATCCTTTTTGGCCTTGGCGAGCAGGCCAAGGTCGATGGTCTGCTCGACCTTGGTTGCCGGAGTCTGGGGAGTCTGGGCGGGGTCGGCAGCATTGCAGCTGCGGACCGTAACAAACATGCCACCGAAGGTCAGGATGGCGGCCACGACGACGATAACGTTGCGCTTGAAGTTCACTTGATTCCTCTTTTCGGGGATCTATATTGTTTTGGCGGTCCAGCGGAATTGCTGGAATACCTATAGATCCTCTATGTATGTATACCTCAAAATACCCTTATTTTTAGGCATATGCCGGATACCTAAAGAAAACCCCTACCGCCGTATGGCGGTAGGGGGCCCGGGTACCCGGGCGTAGGGGGTTACATCCCTACCGGGCTCCCGGTAGAGGAGGTCAGGTGGTGGCCGTGGCCATCGGCGATCCGGCAAAAGCCGGATCTTGTCCGTTCTCTTCCGGCGAGGTCGAACGGGTGGTGGCCGGAGCCCCCGTACGGGGAGGCAGCTGCCCCGGGGTGCTCAGCGTGGCCGGCGCCTGCTCGATCGACTTGGCCTCAGCCTTGCCCACCCACCCTTGGCGAATCGCCATGGTGAGTAGGGTCAAGCCGATGCCGGCCACCATCGAACCGACAACGAACATCATCTGGGTGTACGAGACACCCAAAGTGAGGGCATTGTTGGCCTGCATGGTGGCATGCTGGGCCGACTCGTCGAGGGCCCATGAAATCGGATTCCACCACGTTTCGCCGGAGTCGGTGATGGCGCTGACCGCAGTCGGCGCCGACATCGAGAACTGAGCCACGAGGCTCAGGACGACCATAGCGATGACGGGGAGGATGCAAAACGCGGCAATTTTCACGAACTTCATTTGATTCCTCTTTTCGGAGGCTTGTATTGTTTCGGTGGTCCAGCAGAGTTGCTGGAATACCTACAAGTCCTCTATGTATCTATACCGCAATACAGGCCTATTTTTATGCCTATAAAGGCAATTGCAGTCTGCAACTATATATAACGCAAAAAGGGGGTATTTTTAGCCCCCTTTTAGGGGGTCTTTATTAGCTAAAAAAAGAAGATTGGTTGTGTACACCCAACCTTCTTTTGGACATTTGTGGCGGTCCAGCCTAACCCATTTCGGGATGCCTGCCTCGGGACCGTTCCCGTACCGGTGGGATTCCGGCTTCCATTCAACAACTATGAGTGTCCGCTACCCATAGGCAGATATGGGCAGTAAGAAAGGGCCCAATGCATCAAGAGGATGCACTTAACCTTTCTGGGCTTTTTTGAGACCTACAAGGCCTCTATGTATATATACCTCAAATAGGGCCTATTTTTAATCCTACTATGCCCACTGCTTTAGGTAGGTATCTAAGGGCTCTTCCAGCTTTACCCACCCTGTATCTGGGATGGTTATAGCTGCCTGCTTAGGGGTATATAGCTTACCCCTGCTTATATGCCAGCCTCCAGGTATGCAGGCATTCATAGCAGCCGTGGTAGTAACGGTTCTCCAGTTGCAGTAGTTGATCCAAAAGGTGTCATAGCCGTTTTCATCAATAGTTCTTTTAACTATTGCACTTTTAAACAGTATGCCTTGAATAACTGTGGTAAGTCCATCTTCCGTAATTGTCACCCCTCTATTGTCTGCCCGAGACATATACTCTGCGCCTGCAATAAAGTGATCTCGTAATCGGCGATTGCGTTGATTCATGTGTATTCCTTTAAATGCAAACAACCCGGATTGCTCCGGGTTGCTGTGTTTGAGTTTTATTTGATTATTACTGTGGAGGAGGCATTGGCTGACGTAGTTGCTCTTTGCCTTGATTAGCTGCCTGCTGGGTAATACCGTCCAGCATGCTCTTGACCACGGCATGTAGGTTTGGATCCTGGCTCTTGATCTGATCCAGGATCTGTCTACGCTGCGGAGAGCCAAGTGGAGCCGTAGCCATGATCTCGTTGACTCGAGCCTGGGCATCCGCAAAGAAGCTGTCGAGATCCTTGCTGGGGCCTGCTGCCATTGGCCCTGCAACGCCGTTGACGGGCATAGGAGGGGCCATTGGCGGACCACCAAGGTTGGGCCCACCTGGCATGCCACCGGCTCCCATTGGAGCCCCTGGGCCTGCGATCATTGCGCCAGGAGGGGCAGCCATGATCTGCTCGTTTTCCTCCGCCTTGCGCATCTTGTCCATGTACTCCTTCTCGGCCCGCATCTTGAACTCCTGCTCTGCCTGGCGCTTCTTGAAGGTATCCTTCCAGTCGAGCCCAAAGAGAGTAAGTACATCCTGCTCTGCAGCAACGCCTTGCATCATCATCTGCAGCATGAGCATGCGGCGTTCGATGTCGTCGGCATGGGTTGGCTTCGTGAGGTTGACTTCACAGGGCACCCAATTAAGAATTGCGCTGATTCTGTCCACAATCCAAGTAAGAGTCGTCTGCAAGCCGTGCAGGAAGTGCGTCTCACCAGCCTCAAAGAGTCGAGCTGCAAAGGGAGCAGTCTGGGCACTGAGAGTCTTTCGATACAGCTCTACCGGAACACCCATGCCGTTGAGAAAGTCTGCTTGAGCCTGCTCTAGGAGTTCAGGTACGACAAAAGCCTTGCCCTCGCCGCCAAGCAACTGATAGTTAACCGGGATAGGCATCCACTGCCAGCCTGTAGGGTCTCTACGAGCTCGCTCCACTGACCTCAACACGGACTGTCCAAAGCTGCCGATATTGACCGACTTCATAAAGTCACCGCCTGCTCCGACAGAGGCGGGGGTTACGAAGCGAATTGGCAACATATGGTCTAACGCAATACTTTCGTTATTGCGCTTGAGGATCTGGGCAAGATAGGCATCTCGGAAACCGGCAATAACCGGAGGCAGGCCCCATACGCCCATCTTAATATCGCTTAGATTGCCTAAAGAGAAGTGGTGCACCATGTTGTCGCTGAACTGAAACAGGGTTCCAGATCGGACAGACTGCACCAGGGCCCAAGGCACGCTCTCCAGGTACTTCTTATTGCCGCTCTGGATCTGCTGCATGTCCTGCGGAGGCACTTCATAGAAGTAGTCAGGCTTTCCACCGTATTGGTGAGCCACAATGCGCATTTGTTTGATGGGCCAGCGCTTGATGTAGATCTCGTTTTCCTGCAGGGTAGGACGATCGTCTGGATTTAAACAAGTGGTGTGCTTGCCGCAGCTGCCGCAGGTAAAACTGAACCCGTGATTCAACGTAAACTTGTAATCAACGCTTTGAATTGGTCTGCTGGCTCCGCATTTATCACAAGTCAAAAAGCGTTTGAATGGAGCCAATACGGAAATGCAGCTATTGCCGTATACCTTCACGTCCCGGCCAATCATGAACAGCAAGGACTTGAGATCTAGTTTTTCAACGAGAAACTTCTTGTACTGATTAGCCTTTTCCTCGTCGTCAGCCAATAGGTTGATGTCCGTGCCGGTGAAGTACGAAACCACGTACTCAATAGCTTGAGCAAACGTTCTATTGCTGTAGTACATCGTCTCCGCAATTTCAAACGCTTCGTTGAGATTGGTGGGGAGGTGCAGCGAAGCGTAGTCCAGGAACGGACTTGGGACGTGCTCTGCGTGCGACAGAGACCGTCGAGCTGACATCTGCGGATTGGACGAAAAGTCAGGCATATTATTCCTCTGTATCCATTACTTTCATCAGCAGGCTTCTGCTGAATTCATTGCCGCCAAGTACCGCCCAGTCGTGTGCGTTAAGTCCGTCTTCGTCTTCTACGTTGGGATCAATGATCGGATTGGCAATGACGTAAAAGGATACCAGGTAGTTCATTATGGAGGGATCGCTGAGATATGCTGCCATCATGAGCAGTGTACGACCCCTCTTATCTCTAAGATCAGCCAGCTTGGGAAACTTGTCTAACAGTGCATTTACCGTAGGAAGATCCCCGTTAACTACCGCCATGACTAGTACAGGAATGGCTTCCTGAATGCTATTTACTTTGTTCATTACGGTTCTCCTGTTGCCTTGTTTTACAGCTACAACGACAAGTGGGGGAGCAAGCCTTTACTTTTTCAAAGACTTCGTCAGAGGCAGTCTTTACAGGCTGCTCTTCTGTTTCCTGCTCAACCACACCTTTTTTGATGAACTCTGGGTCTGACATAGTATTTAAAGAAAGTTATTTGAAGTTTTAATATTATTTGCTGATTTACAACTTACAATTTTTTAGCAGATAATATTGTTTATTCCATTACTCTGAACACTACTACGTACTTCTTGCTAGCCTCGTCAAACAGTTCTATGTTCAGTATCTGGCATCGTAGGGCAATGCCATCTACCTTACATTTGAATTCCGGTACGGATATTCTACCATCTTCCTGCAGTTCTGCGATAGGCGGAATCCATGGTGGGTTGCCTGTTTTTTCGTCTAAAGGCATTTCCAACATTAACCAACTTTGATTGCCTCGACCGGTATTTGCAGGCTGGTAAATGGCATTGAGGCAGCTCAGAGAAAGCTTTGCCCCGTACCAATCAAGTTCAACGGTAGTCATTTTTGCAGGCTTCGGAGTTTCTTTAGCCTGAGGGGTAAAAGAAAGGCCTTGGGGGGTGGAGTTCCCCCCAAGGCTCTTTGCAGGTTGTTCGACCTTTGGCTTTTCCTTTGGCTCCTCATCAGGTGTAGCAGCGGTAGGGACAACGCCCCCATTGACCAGTACGGGACCAAGCCCTAATGGTTTTTTAAAACTGCGACTTTCTGCTGCGGGAGGTACAGGAATATTTGCAACTGCTGCCCAACCGTCAGTGTTGTCGGTTACCTTTACTACGGCTTTATTGGCTGCAGGTCCAGGTGCGGCCTTCATGCCAAGTGGTGCGTTAGTATTTGGTCTTGGGCTGTTGCTCTTGCTCATAGGTCGTTAGTTGGATTATAAATCTTCCTCGTCTCCGCACTGAATTGCCACTAGCAAATCTTCTGGTTCTATCTTGGCCAGCTCTTCGTTTACGTCCCTGGTAGTAGACTTCGTAATACCATACTTTGCTAAAGTTGCATAAACCGAGGTATTAGCCGACTCCACAGGAAGGCAGCATACGACATTTCTGCTCATCCGCAACTGGACCTTTTTGGGATTATCCTTGAGATGTTGCTCATTATGAGAGATAGGCCCCAGTATTTTCTCTAAGTCCTCCAATGAGATAAGCCCTGTGCTGTACATAAGCAGCAGAGATTGCTCAGATCGACGGCGCTGCAGATAATCCGAGTCCATCTCAAGATAGATGGTTTGCGGATTGTCATGTAGAGCGCCATTGATTGGAATAAACTTATCAAACTTTCCAGAGGCATCAAACTTTGGCAAAACCCCCAGAGCCAAAGCCGCTTTAATCGGGAACATCTCTGGGGCCTGCTTCTTGGACGAATAACGATTAGTGGGCCACTCAAAGTCAGTGATCATGGAGCTGTACTGCCCCATGGCAGACGAGTGAGTCTTCAGAATCTCTGGCAGATTCGTGAAAAAGTTCTCCAGGATCTTTCTGCAAGTCTCCAATGCCCGGATATGCAGGAAGATGGGCAGATTCAGCATCAGCTGATCCCGGTTGTTGCGACTCTCTCCACGACCCATGAGCGAGGCCATTGTATGGTGAGCCATTGCCACTGGAGATTCCTGGCAGCAGAACCAGTGGTGGTCTAGGGTATACGGCCACTTGCTGTTCTTACTGGGCTTGCGCCACTTTACCACACACTCTTCGTCAGGGGCCAGCACAGTACGCATAATGCCGTGAGAAATCCTGGTGCCAATGCTGCGATTAGTCCAATGGCTTCTCTCGTTATTATTGAAATATTTCACCAACTCGGCACAGACAGTTGCAATATTATTGCGCTTATCTGAAACAAAAGTGTGGATGTTGTAGTCGTTCTGAGTCAGGATCTCCATGAAGCCTCTGTCGTCTGGGAAATCAAAATACCCAAAAGTCAGACACTTAATGACTTCCTCGGCTCGACATTTGAAACCACGATTGTGATGGTGGTAATCGCCCTCAAACACTTTGTTGTTTGCTCGCAGAGTCTTGAGCATTTTAATGCTCTGCGGGGATAGTTTGACACCTGCTTCCTTGAGAGCCTCCGGATTATTGATGATCTTGTGCTCGGTGTCTCCGAGCTCCAGATTGTTGGCAATCTTGGCCTTCAGAAAACCTACAATGCCGCCTGCTCCATTAGCTGCCGGGTTGTTGAGCCCAACGGTCACAGGATAGTACAGAGTGCCGCCGAGGAAAAATGCGCTAGGAGTAGTGCTCGTCAAACCAGCCGGCATGGATATGCCGCTATTCGTGATGTCCTGTTTGAAGCTGCGAATGTCTACGAAGTTTTGTTCTAGTGTTACGTAATATTGCATGGGGTAGGGTTGAAGGCAGGGGGTGCTAACAGCCCTCCCCCTACCTTCATTCCTTTTTATTAGGAGTTGATACGGATGGTCTTGCCGTAGGGGGGTTGGACCGAACTATTGACTACCCAAATGACATCAAACCCTGGATCATTGCCGAATTCACCATAGCCGTCAGTGAAGTAGATGAGTACGTCCACGTCGGGCTTATTCTGCTTTAGATGATCCATCACCGGCACAAACGAAGTACCGCCGCCACCCTTGAGTGAAGGGATTTGCTCATTTGGCTGTACCCACTTTGCACGATGGACTGTGTAATCTGCCTCCAATAGGTAGACAGGTACTTTGTACATCTTGCGAATGGCATCCATCTCCGCAATACCCTTGGCTATGTCGTCACCGGACATAGATCCAGAAGTGTCGATGGAGAATGCGATGCTGGGCTTCTTCTTGCCGATTCGACTGGTCATGATCACGTCTTGATACAGATACCGTCGATTCGGCGGAGTGAACGTGTGCCGGTTCTTGCTCTTCATGCAGAACTTATTCCGCAGATAGTAGGCCAGCACCTCGTTCCAGGCAATCTCTGGATTTAGCAGCTTGTCGATCTGCCTCTCCATGAATGCCGGGCAGTTGCCAGCCATGCGACTGCGAGTAGCAGCCTCAAGTCCAGCGTCTGCCCATTCCTTAGCATTCTGAGGGGTGTCCTCAGAAGCCGTCCGGATATCCTGACCAGATGGTCCGTCTCCTGGCTCAAAGTCTGCCAAGTCGTTGCCATCCTGGATACCGCCCTCACCTTCACCACGACCCTTTGCTTTCATCTTGGGGCTGTTCTTGATGATAAGCTCGTAGATCTCCTCAGTCGTCATCGTGTTGTGATCAATGTCAAAATTAAAACTCTGACGATTGATATACGATGATAGGTCTATCCCTATGCCTTTCTGCGAGAAGTGATCCTGCAGCATCTCGTTGATGAGCACATCGCCGGCTACGTTCCACAGGTAGGCTTGACGCCCACCCACTCGGCTGTGGTGATCCAACAGCATATGCATGACCTCATGGGCCAGCACAAAGTGCACCATGTTGTCAGACAGCGAGGTGAAGAACTCTCGGCCGAAGAAGATGTTGCCGTTGCGGTCAATGCAAGCAGTAGGCACCCTCTTGTCTTCGGTCAGCTTGATGTTGCACTTCTCTATCAGAAATGCCCAGAAAGGAAAGTCCTGGAACATCCTGAACATGGATTTGTCCAGTCGCTTCTTGGCAACCTGGATCAGCGTTGGGTCAATTTCGGTCGACATCATTCCACCTCAAATGGCACCAGGAGGCTGCGGTGCTTGGAAAGCCAGTTCTTTGCATTTTGAGACTTCATAACAGTCAGCATGAACTTCTCGTTCTTCTGCTGCAGCAGACCGCCGAAGTATAGGCTGCTGATCTCAGGACGAATACCCATCATTACGTTTGCGCCCTTATCGATCAGGTTAATATTGCGTAGAGCTCGGTAAAGGATGTTGCTGACGACCGCATAGGTCACAGACAGCTTGTTGGGACCATCCTGATACGTAGCCTTGCCCTCCAGCAGATCGTCGATATTCGGCATCACCTTGATTTCGTTGCAGTACTGGATGAACCAGTTGGCTGCACCCTTGCCGATGGCACCCTCAATGGCTTCACGCTCGGTGATATTGCCCTTAAGTAGACGAGAAACCATGGTCCAGCCGCGAGGAGTCGGGAAGTTGCCATACTCGTCCTGAGGGTCGGAGTACAGGTGCTGGCCGCTGGTGCTGCTCATGAAGCCAAGCACGTTCTCGTGGATGTAGTTGTTCATCGCCCAGTTGCGCCACTGGTTGAAGTCCGGCTGCATCTCCAGAATCACAAAACGATTGCGGAGAGGAGCAGAGAGCGGATTGACGTGGGCTTTGTGCGACGACTTGTTGCCGCAGGCCACGATCCACCAGCCGTCACCAAGCTTGTGCGGACCACAGCGGCGATCCAGGATGAACTGCAGAGCAGCATTCTGAACGCTGGGGTCGGCGGTATTCAGCTCGTCAAAGAGGATGATGCCCTTGCCACTGGTTGGCAGGAAGTCGGGCTTTGCCCACTCCACGCTGAACTCGGTGCCATCACCCTTGCGGTTGACGACCGGCATGCCGCGCATGTCCACCGGCTCCAACATGGAAAGACGAACGTCCTTGACCTCGTCACCTTCAGCTGCAGCCTTGCAGATCTCGGACTTACCAATACCTGGGCCGCCAAAGATGAGGAGAGGAACGTTAGCGCTGCGATACTGCTTGAGCTTGTCGACGTAGTTGATTGATGCTGCCATTTATTTTTAATCCTGTTTTCTTATGCGTGATAAACGAATTCGTTAGCAGAGACCCACTCTACGGTAGGGACGATATAACCTTCGATTAACAGAAAGTAGTGTGTAGCCAAGTCGTCTTTTTTGGCCTTGTTCTGATACTCCGATACCTGAACCTGCGCCATTTCCCGAGACTCAACCGGAATGGCCTCAATAGAAGATTCTGTCTCCCAGTGATATGGAATCTTTAGCAGTATGAGTCCGGCCTTTTTAGCTGTTTTCTGATTCGGTGCCGTCGTCATCAGATGCTCCAGTATCCTTAATAATTGAAATTAGGTTGTCGCAAGTGTCAAGAAAGTAAGAGCACTCCTTCGTGTAATTCAAGGTCGTGATTGGAGTCTTGGGATTCGACGTGAATACTCCCGCGATGTTGATAAGTGTTTGCTCGTCCTTCTCCAGACCTTCCCAGGTCTTGTACTGAGAGCCGCTGGATACGAAGGACTCCTTGACAAAGGCCGCCTGAAACATGCCCATGCCGAAGAAGTCGACGATTCGATCAGCATGCTCAATGGTGATGTTTCGACCGTCACTACCCTGGATGATCTGATCGTAGATACAAACGTCCAGTCCAGTGATCTTGCGGATCTGATCGGCGGGCAGTACTTGAGCTCTGTCCAAGGCTCTGATTACGTGAGCAATGTAGTCTGAAAGCATGTTATCCTTTAATTGCTAAATGCAAGGCAGTGCCTGCGATTGGGAAACAAAGCCTGCCCCGGCACCACATGTAATCAGCATGTGGTGCCGGGGAGGTAGGGGGTGTCAGGAGTGTGGATTAGGATTCGCTGGGCTCCAGCTCTGCAGCAGAGGGCTTCACCTCTACCACTGCCGGGGCCTTCTGCTTCGGAGTCTCGGCAGAACGCGTCTGCTGCCGAAGCTCCTCAATGTTTGGAATCTCAAAACCCAATTGCCGAGCAGCGATGTAGCTCTTGTGCTGCGTCTGGAACGTGTCCATGCGCCGGCCCATGAGGAAACAGTCTTTGTGCTGCGGCACTTCGTACTCGTCCTGGTCCATGACAAACCAGGGAACACAGTTCTTGAACTCCTTGATCTGTGCCGGACTCAGCAGCAGAGGCAGATTCTTCTGATTGACTCCGAGCATCTCGATCGGTTGATCGATAACGTCGGAAACAATCTTGATCAACATGCCAAGCATACCCTGCTTCTTGCCGAAGTCGGACATCATGGTTTGTGGATCGCACCCGGCATTCAAATACATTTGCCAGGGAGTGAGGTCATAGCCCTGCACCAACTCCTTAGTGCGCAGGTATGCTGGACTCATCAGGCCGCCCATTCCCGAGCAGATGAAACTCAGGAATTGCTCGACCATGTTGCTGGCCACGTCGATCTTGCCACACGTCCTAGGCACCATCAGGATTGGCTCATTCACCAAAACCCTAGGATGCCCAAAAGCCTCATTGATTAGGTGAGACTTGTAAGCCAGACAGGCAAGTGCCGGGAGTCCCGACACCACCATCCTGGCACGCTGTGCCGCTTCTTCGTTGCTGGTTCTAGCCAGCTCCTCCAGCTCGACCTGCTCTCCGTCGAAGAGCCATTTGGGTGTATCCAATTTTCCCAAATTAACGGAGAATGCCACGCTGGTGGAGAAGTTCAGATGCCTACCTTCACCCTCAGTCCAGTGATGGAAGAGGCAATAGGCTTCTGAGATACCGTTGGGCATGCGCATGATTAGCGCACATACCGTGGTATCAGCGGATCCAATGAACAGGGCGTTTCGATGCCGGAACCTCTCGGCATATGAAAGACCCCACTCATTTACATAACCGTATGCCTTTGTGACAGACAACGGCTTGACGACTGCTTCCTTGCAGTGTCTCATCGTACACCCCTTTAAGTAAAAACCGCCGACTGCAGATCGGCGGAGGTTCCATGGCCCCAGTACACCATGAACGTTCATGGCGAAACATGGCCAAGTTATTTTAACTCATTTAGGTGGCTATTTGAGCGCAGGTAAATCCACGTCAAGCTTGCGCCTTTCGCCCAGATCCTCAAGTACAAGCTTGCCTGTATCAGTTACCTTGAGGCGGTACCTGTACAGCCATTTGCCTGTATTGCTGCTGGAGGTGAGGACGCACACCATGGCGTTCTTGGACTTACCGTAGAACGAAGGCTCGACAACCATGGCAATGCCTTTGCTGTCCTTTGGGAAGGATGCTTCGGCCTCCATGGGATCTGTTTCGTGGAAGTTAATCTTCAAAGCACTTCTCTCAGTTTCTTAAACAGGGCTGCTGCTTCTCCTGCTCCTGGTCCATTCCGGTTGACGTATATGCAATTGAACGGGGGGCCGTTCTTGGTGTTGAGATACAGCTTACCGGACAGATTAGACGGCATGAAAAAGGTGATGGGTACAAATTCCTTTATACCCACCACCTGCAGTGTTTGCAGCTTTACTGGATCTCGGACCTCGACATCTTCGGCCTCGCAGCTATATAGAACTTTTTCGCCTGCAGCGTTCTGGGCAAGCCATTTGGCATTGCTCAACCAGTTCTTGAAGTGAGGCCAATCCTCTTTTGGCATTCCGTGCAAGTATCTGCTCCAGCCGGCTTCAGGCGTGACAAACCCTGCAGGGGCAGCAACGTCTTCAACAAGTAGAGGACCAGGCAATACAAAGTGCATGATCTTTAACTGCTTATTGAACTCTTTGGCGTATAGCTCAAAGAGGCTGACCGGAATGCGCAGATACATGTGCAGAGTGTTGACGAAGAACAGGCTGTAGTCCTTGGTCCAACTCTGTAGTTCATCCTGGGGCGCAACCGCATCCTCCTGGACCAATTCGGTACTCAAGGGGGAGGATGCGGCCTTTGCCGGAGTGAATACTCTGTTGGCAGGATCTACAGACATGCTCTTTACTCCGCGGCTTTGACTACACCAAGAGACGGAGCGTCATCGGTCTTTGACGGCTCAGTAGTCTTTTCGGCTTCTTGCTGGGCTCGCATGAGCATCAGCTGCAGATTATTGTGAATCACTCGTAGTGATCCAAGAGTGTCAGCTGCATCTTGGCCGTTGAGCATAAAGCTCTGGGTGGTGTCATGCATGACGCCCAGTTGAGTGCGGACCTTGGTAGTGACCTTTACTTCCAGCAGTTCGCCTTCGCCCTCTGGGTTAGGGATACGGGTAAAGGAGGTGCTTTCGTTCAGTAGGGATACTTGCTTGTTATTTGCAGTTTCTGCCATTTTTTAGTTCCTTGTAAGCATTGGTTGTTCTAGCTGCCATATACACTGACAGCGCATCGTACACGTGCTCGTTCTTTCCTTCCAGCACTTGTCCTCGTTTTCCTTTTACCCATCCGTTAAAGTTTGGAAATAATGTCTTTACGGAAGTCTTGACATCTCCTTTGGAAGCCGACGTGCTGCCGGTAGCTGCACGCTTGGCCTCAAATGGAGTCACCAGGGTAACAGGAATCTTAAAGCCGTCCACAACAGCGCAAGCCGCGCCTCTGGCAATAGCCATGCTTTTGGCTGCCTGAGCGCTCTTTGATCCGCCTGTTGGGCACTCTATGAATATATGACACGGTAGGTGCTCCATGAGAATCTTCTCTATGGATCTCACCAATTCCGTGGTTCTGCGCCACTCATCGTCTGACACTCGCATCTTGGCTCTTTTTAGTTCTGTCTTATCCGTCTTTTCCGTGTGGATGGTGTCCACATAGAGCAGCTCGTCCTTGGCAGGACTAATAGAAAGAACCGCTACGCCAGTATTGGCGAGGGCTAGATCGAAGCAGACGATGAGAGGTGAGTTATTCATCCTTCGTCATCATCGTCAGAACCGTCACCGTTGTCAACTTCGAAGTCGTTTGATTCCGGCATCTTTTGGTTGTTCAGTTTCCACTTAGATGGATCTGACAAACTCATGTAGATGTTCTTGAAGATGTCCTCCCCACTCATTCCGTCGATGGAGTCAAAGGCCGCAAATGGAAAGGAGTTTATATCGGAGCCCTGAATTTTTGTTATCGAGACTCCTGAACTTTCCGGCGAATTTTTGCCTAAAAAGAGCGGCTTGGGCGGAGCGATCTGCATGACAATTTCCATCAAAGACGAAGGATCGACTTTGACGTCAAATACCATGATCGGCTTGATGGTAAGCCAGATAGGGCTGTCATTAATCGGAATGCCCGAGTACACCACCTGATCCCCAAGCACTTGCTTCTCTACGATGTAGCCTAGAGCTTTTTGCTCATTAACAGCAAACTTACCGATAAGGTTGTCGCTCATTCTAGTCCTCGGTTGAAGCTCTTCAGTACGTTTTCTGCGGCATTGTTGACCGGAGAATCCATGTACTGCTTGAAGTCGTTGACTCGGGCTACGGCAGCCTGATGCCACATACGAACGATGATGTCGCCTAGGTTCTTCAGAACCCAGGTGCGAGCCTGCCAGGACAGCTTGGTAAAGCCCGAGGCAAGGTACGCTTCTTCAGGAGTGGCGTGGCTGATACCTCCACGAGAGAGGATGTAGCGCATGGCCAGGACCGCTTTCTCCATCTCCTCTTCGGAGATCTGCAGGGTCTGGGTAGAGGTGTAGGTATCTACATGCTGAATGAGGTTGCACATACCGACAAATGCACCAGGCACGCAGTTGATGATGTCGTGCTGAGGTACGTAGCTTTCATTGGCCGACATGACGCCACGAGGACTAATCGACAACATATGGTTCGTGTTGAACGGCAGGGCCATGTTGACCGGGATGTCTAGGCTTCTTCGGAAATCTTCTTCTGACATATGTTCTTTCCTTTGATGGTGATGCTGACACTAGCAGGTAGATTTACTTCAGTCAAGGGTTGTGTACCCCTGGGGCACGAATCATACCCAACCCAGCATTTAGAGCAATCCGTTGTCAGAGATTGTAGGCAATTTTTCTTGCGTTCTTTCATCAGCTTGAGATTGAACGCCTTCTGCTTTGGGGTGGCCCTCAGCAAGCCTACTGAATTATCCTTGACGTTAAAGCTAGCGGTGGTGTGCCCTACATGCGCATCAAATTGCAATAAAGGGATGGCATCTGGATATACCAGCATTTGCAGTTGAACCGCTTCCCTGGGATCCGCCAGTTTTACTCGCTGCTTATCTACCTTGTAGCGAGCCCCTAGCGCATGAGACATACGGCTGAAGGTCTTTGGAACCTTCATGTACATATCAAATCCTGCCGCAGGCCCATCTAAAACTCGTATACGATAGCAGCCTAGAAAAGAACCGGAGTCGTCTAGGTGCTCCGCAATAGCGCAACTCATCCAGCCCAGCTCTTCAGGCTTTCCTGAGTAGATCAGTACGGACTCATCAAGAACTCGCTTACGATTACCTGCTACCTGCCAGCAGATAAGGTCTTTTATTCTTTTAGTTATTAGGCATCCAAGAAAAGGCTGTAAAAGATTTCTGCCTATCTCTGCCTCACAGCCAGTAACCTCTCTGGCTATGCGAATAAGTGCAGCAAGATTCTCTTGGCTCAGAGGCTTACCAATAATATCAATCTTTTGTCTGATTAGAATATTATTGAAAGCCGTTACCGCTTCTACGCACTGGTCGGGACGATTGTAGATCGGCTTCTTGGGTGGTTTGAAGCCGGTCTCCAAGTCTTTAATTTTATAGTCTTTGCTGACCGGCAAGAAAGACTTATCGTACATCACTCCTCCAGTACGCCGAGAATCTCTGTCACATGCATGATCAGATATCCCTCAGGCATAGGAATCTCAGAACCGGAGAACGCCGTGAATAGAACTTCGTCTCCTACCTTGACGTCCGGTACGGGCAGCTTACGAACCTTTAGGTTATCGCAGCTGCCTATCTTAATCACCGTGCCTCGCTTAGACTGATAGTCCTTGCGGTCGTCTGGCACGATGATTCCTGCCGCTGTTGTCTCGGGAGCCTTCCACTTGCGAATCACGACAAAGTCGTGGATAGGCTGGAAGTTTTCAAGCATTTCTTTTTCTTCAAGTCGTGGAACGATTGCCATTTAAGCCACCTCTTTAACTACAAATATACTGTAATTTTCTGGAGAAAAATACATTTGTGTCGGCCTGCCTCCGCGTCGCCCTGGTTTAGTAAAAACACATATCCAGTATGCGTTTACTTTTAGTTTGTCTAATATTTGTTTTGCTTCAAGTGGTTTAATATGCGGATATTTACGAATAAAGTCTCTTAGGGTCAGTCCAAGTTTGCCTTCAGGTATTGCCTTTTTTGCCAAGTCAGCATATGTTAAAAGTTGAACTAGATGCGCTTGTTCAATTTGTTTTTTAGCAAATTCTAAGTCTATCTCTGGCATATTTAATTTTCCACACTATTGACATTGTTTTGTTCCTTTTGCTTACGCCATCTTTCTTTCTGTGCAGCACTTAGTCTAGCTTTGGCTTCAGGGTCTGCCCATAGTTTTTTCATTGCAGCACTTTGTTTAGCTTTAACTTCAGGGTCTGCCTGTATAGCCCTTTGTTTAGCTACATACTCAGGGTCTGCCCATAGTTTTTTCATTGCAGCACTTTGTTTAGCTTTAACTTCAGGGTCTGCCTGTATAGCCCTTTGTTTAGCTACATACTCAGGATCTAACCACATAGCTTTTGCTGCAGCCCTTCGTCTAGCTTTGGCTTCAGGGTCTGCCCAGGAAGCTTTTAATGCAGCACTTTTTTTAGCTACGATTTCAGGGGTAGAAGTGTACATTACCCCGCCCCCAGTAGTGCCGTTGTAGCCTACGGCTGGATCTGTTGAATTAAATTTAGCAATAAAGAAAGGTTCCCAGTAATTTAAACATTTTTCTGCGTCTTCGTCTTCAATAAGAATTTCTCTCACAAAAGCGCCGATGCCATATTTTCTAATAGCACACATAAACCTTGATTTGCCATTTTTGTGAGTTAAGTTTCTACTGGATTTGCAGTGGCCTGCCCATCGACGTTCAAGCGTTCGTTTGGTATAGCCAATGTAGATTTTGCCGTTGACTGTATTGGTGATTTTGTAGACAATCGCCATTAGAGTAAGCTTTAATTAAACCCAACCATTAAAAGACAGCACCACTGCTGCCCAAAACAATACGATGCTTGCGGCTTTCAGTAGCTGTAATTTAGGTTTGTGCATTGTTTCTACTTATGCAGCTGCATGCTGAATACTTCAGCTTTTACGACAATCGACTCTCCGTTCTTGTCCTCTGCACATTCTGCGTTGGCCAAGCCGTCTTCGAGTCCTTCAACAAGCTCCTCTGCTTCATCCCCATTGCGGAAGACACGTTCTACGCACCAGTCTTCCAGGACTCCGCTTCGGTGGTTGTTGTACCTTACTACAACGAGATGTAGGGTGTCGCCAACATCTACCTCAAAATCCAGCTCAATCTCCACCGAGTCTCCCCGGGGTTCCTTAACTGAGAGTTTAATTGGATTAAATTCTATATAGCAACGACCTTCAGAGTCATCATAGTCGTAGTCGTCGATGTCCTCGTCGAGGTTTTCGTCTTCTGATTCCTCGTATTCGGCATCGTCATTTCTAGTCTCAGAGTATTGTAAATAAACAGTGGTGTAAGGCATGTCAGCTCCTTACACCACTGTTTACCCCATTTAAGGGTTTAGTGCAAATTACTTCTTAGACTTGGTCGTCGCAGTACCCGTGTCCGCCACAAACTGCATTGTCTCAGTAATGCTGGAATCTGACACGCCTCTGACGTAAGTCATGGCGTAGGTGGCTACCGAGTAAAGGTAGCCGCCAGGTACCGGCATTCGGCGGGTGACGCGATGAAAGTTGTTAGCGATGGATGAGCCGAGACGGTTGTCCGTCCAGCGCTCTTCACTGATTGTCTCCCAAAGCTTCTCTTCAACGGTTTCGACAGTCACAGCATCTGTGATCTGCGGCTCAAATGCCATCTTTTCCGAAGGGCTCATAGGGGTGTTGGCCTTGAGCGGAGTATTTGCGATATTTCCGGTAGAGACTGATTCAAACTTGCTCATAAAGTTCCTTATTGATTAACCACACTTACTGTTGCCGCAGGAGTTACAGGTAACGCACCCTTCCTGTCGCACCAGGCTTTCCGACTGACAAGTACCGCATCGTTCACCCTTGACCTCCGTACCATTGGGAATAAACTTCTTCAGGGTACGAGCTACGGTCTTGGAGAACGAGAACATATCTCCCTTTACCTTTTCTAGCTGATGCACAATATAGTTAATTTCTACACCGTGTCGTAGAGCGGTGGAGATAAGTCTTGTAATTGCGCTTTCTTCGCTTGAGACAAGATTGCCCAGTTTATTGAGAGTGAGGATTTCGCCCTCATTCTTATTGTCAATAAACTCGCCCTTATAGTGGCCTCTGTCCATCTTGGTCAGAGTACCGCCCTTGAAGCGCTTGGGAATAATAGGCTCAGAGTCCTCGTTCTGGTTTACCCCAGCAAAGATTTCGTATGGTGCGCCATTACGAGTGCTGACAAGCACGAAATAAGGAGTACCGCCGACTGTATGGTGGTGCACTTCACATGGCAAGATTCTAGGCCGCTTATAGTCTGCGTCCTTGGCCTTCTTGTCCTCCTTGGCTACCAGCACTCCGGTACGGCAGCCATCTCTGTAGATGGTGACGCCCTTGCAGCCGGCTCTCCAAGCCTTGAGGTAAATCTTGTTTACTGTCTCAATGGTCGTGTCTGCCGGAAGATTGATGGTGCTGCTGATAGCGTGATCAATATGCTTCTGCGCAGTTGCCTGCAGCTTAACACGAGACTCCCAGTCAAGCTCAGGAGCGGTAGATCCGGCCCAAGGACTCTTGGTTAGATCAGTTTCTCCTGTGACGCGCATCCACTCTGAGACCTTTGGCGGATATACCGTAAATTCCATCCAGTGATCTCCACTCTGATCAACGAAATCAGAACGGAAATTCTTATCCCCAGGATTGCCCTTCTTACGTCGGGTGTAGGGAGTAATCATAAACTGAGGCTCAATGCCTGAGCTCGTCTGGGTCAAGATGGATACGGAGCCGCAAGGAGCTGTGGTGAGCAGCGCAATGTTGCGTCTACCATATTTACGCATATCTTCGTACAGCTCAGGATCCTCAGCAGCAATACGCAGTAGGAATGGGTTGTTCTTTTCGCGATTGCTGTCGTGGACAGGGAATGCGCCAAGCTCTTTGGCCATGTCTACCGACGAACGATAGCAAGCCAGCTTGAACTGCTTGTAGATCTCGTCGATAGACCTAATGCCGTCCTTTGAGCCATAACTGACCCCAAGAGCGGCTAGGGTATCGCCAATAGCAGTCATGCCGGAACCTGTACGACGCCCGTTGGCAGCAGCCGTACGAACCTTCTTCCAAAGAGCAAGCTCTCTGACCTTTAGTTCAGGATCCTCAGGGTCGTTGTAGACTTTATCGAGAATCTTGTCAATGCACTCTAGCTCCAAATCGACCATGTCGTCCATGAGTCGCTGGCACATGTAAGCATCTTGCTTGAAAGATTCAAAGTCAAACTTTGCTTCCTTGGTAAATGGCTGCTTAACGTATGAGTACGCATTCACCAGCATCAATCGGCATGAGTCGTATGCAGAGAGTGGAATCTCGGAGCATGGATTCGTGCAGACTGTCTTGAAGCCCATGTCAGCGTAGCAATCTGGGATGCTTTCACGAATAATCGTATCCCACATCAGCATGCCCGGCTCTGCCGTAGCGTGAGCTGCTTCAATGAGCATATCCCAAACTTTACCGGCATTTACCTTGCGACTAACCTTTGGATTTTCGGCAGGCCATTGCTGCGTGTAATCCTTGCCCTGCTCAACCGCATTGAGGAATTCGTCAGAGAGACGTACAGAAATGTTAGCCCCTGTGACCTTTGTCAGGTCTCGCTTGCACTTGATGAACGCCTCGACATCTGGGTGCTGAATCGACTGCGTAATCATCAGAGCGCCACGACGACCGTTTTGCCCAACCTCACGAATAGAGTTGGAGAATCGCTCTGCAAACGGGATGGTGCCCGTGCTGGTACGAGCAGCATTCTTGGTCAGAGATCCTTCCGGGCGCAGTGTGGCTAGGTCTAGACCGCAACCTCCACGACGCTTGCTGATCTGAACCAGCTCTTCGTCTGCTCTGCAAATACCGGAATATGAATCTTCAGGGCTTTGCAGCACATAGCAGTTGCTCAGACTGATTGTCTGATACGTATTGCCAATGCCATACATGGGGCTGCCCTGGGCGACGATGCGGCCAAACTTATTCAAAGCATTAAAAATCTCTTGCTCTGAGTAAGGCTGCCTGAACTTGCTCTTTTCAATGCGAGCAAATTCCTTGGCAAGCCTACGGTGCATCTGATCCGGAGTTGCCTCCAGGAGATTTTGCTCCCCGTCTCTAAGTGCGTACTTGTCTACGAACACACGAGCCGCAAGATCGTCGCCACCGAAATACTCCGTAGAAGCCGCGATAGCCTCTTCGTAGGTGTAGTAGATGGGTTGTACGACAGCGACTTGCTCGCTGGATTTAGTTGCTGTGAGTGTCTTTGGGGTCAAGTCTTTATACTCCTGTTCCAAAAAGCAGAACTTTCTTTTTACCCGCCAACGCATACTTAAACTCTTCTACCGTATGCTGGACAAAACTGCTGTAAAAGCCTTCATTGGATAGTGCCAACAAGCAGAGAGGAGTATTATCATATAGCTCCAAGCATATGTTGTCTAGCCCTTCTCTGGTCTCTGCGGATACTAATATTTCCGGAGAGTTTTTCCTCATATATTTTTGCAACTTAGTCATTTGATTTTGAATAAATTGCATATTTTTTGCATCTGAAAACAGCGCGATTCTAACCGAAGTTACCGGCTTTTTATCTATCACTTTGGCGCCTAAGGTCTTACACCCAAAGTGATCCACTTTAGCTAACCGGTTACTGATCCTTCTCATCAAGGAGTCATCCAGTATCGGGTTATAGCCAAATCTGCTTTCAGCAAATGGAATGTCTGCTTTAAATACTACTGCAGGTATTGCTTCAAATGCTTGGTTCTCGTAGCGATTACGCAAAAATCGCCAAGTCTTATTAGCAATTCGCATTCTGCAATTGGGGCAAAAGATACTGCGACACTTCCACGAAGAGGCATTCATACCTATTGGTGGACAGCTGTACATTCGGTTGTTGCTATCTACGTCAGCCGTTGCAAGCTTACCAATGCACCTACGAACTCCAAGTCGAAATAACTTAGTAAGGGCCAGTCTACGAACGACAGAAGCCTTGAAGTACTTTGGAGAATCTACAGGAATGTAGCTGCTCCAATTATCGGTGAGGGGTTCAGTGTCCCCGACTTTGTAGTAGATCTTGAGGGGCTCTATTAGACCGCGCTGTACATCTGGGCCACCTAACCTAACCAAAGAATCCATGTAGGAATCCATTAGCTTTGACAGAAATGGAGATAGTCGATTTGGAACGCTGCCAAGCTGACAGCGATCCATCAGCAGTCTCCTGCCGGACGGACAAGTATGCATGCTCATGTTGTTTGGGATCTTAGCCGGGTAAATGTATGGTTACAACATTGCCTACTGCTAAGTTGTAATTGAGAACAATTGATCCTGCTGTGCCATACGATACTTCTCTTACGCCTGAAGACTTGGCCATTTTGACAAGACGTGAGTTATCTACATACACCTGGCAATCAGGGTTTACAGAGAAGTTTGATGGCACCACTACAAGTTTGTTGTCTGCAGCTGATTCAAAACTTACGTTACCTGTAGCGCTGTTGAAAATAAGCGCTTTATCGTAGATAGAAAGAATAAGCGCTGAACCAGCAGCCCAACCCGCAGGGAGGCTTTGAACTAGGAAGCTCAGCTCTTTACGAGCTTTTACTAACGTATCTACGTAGCCCTTCGTAGCCGCATCTGTTGCCTGGACTGGGTCAGATACAGCCTGCACCCTGTTGTTATGTGCGTTGATTCCGTTTACGTTTGCCGATATCTTTGCAGTGCCGTTTACCAGTAAGCTTACGGACTGGACTTGCGTCTGACCTAGGCCGGTCTGAGATTCCCCGGCAAATGCGTATGTAGGCTGTCCGGAATTACCTACAGAGGAATAGTTTGTAATAGTGTTGTCTAGTCGAATCAAAGGGGCGTTGAAAGTATCGCTAGCTCCGACAAGGGCTCTTGTGGTAGCGTTTGCCTCAAGCAAGCGTTGGCCTTGAGCCGAGAAGCCAACCTTGGCTGCAGTCTCGGTAGCTGCATACACGCCAGTACTGCCTTTACCTATTGCAGGGCTTGCAGGTGTGGAGTCCGTGGTTAAGTTCAGGCCTTTGCTTAGGTTTACCGAACCGTCTGCTTTGAGCGTATTGCCTGTAATTGAATTAACGCTGACCCATCGACTTTGACCGCCAACATTCTGTAGAACGCCGTTGTTTAAGTTATTGCTGGGCAGCTCAAATACAATATTATTTACGGTAGCAGGAGCTTTGATAATTGCAGCTCCACCGCTACTTGAGTTCATTCTGAAAGAAGCCGGAGCAGCTGAGCTACCAATTTCCAATACGCCATTTAAATACTTTGCATCACTCTGTACATACTTTGACGTAGTGCCTGACGAAACAATCGGCAAAGCGCCTGGGGTAGATCCAATAGGAATTCTGGCATCTACGTAGTCTTTATTGGCGGCGTCTTGAGGTTCAGTAGGTGTCGCAACGTTGGAAACCTTGCTGCCTTTAACATTTAGTTTGGCTTCAGATATTTCGAGTACGGTCTGCCCCTTGACTGCCATGCCAATGGCGTCTGTGTCTGCTCGGAAGATGCCAAGACCTTCCACGCCAGAGAACGAGTAAGTGGGCTTAGTTGGGTTGTTGATCCCTATGGTGTCGTTGAGTATGAGCCTTGCTGTAGCAGTGGAGCCGGCTACGGCAGACTCTAGGCCAACACTAGAGATCTGAACAGCTGCGCTACCATTGACAACCACCTTGAGGCTGCTTGAATCCGATGCCAGGCCAGCGCTGTTGCCTACGTTAAGTCCCGGCTTTACAGTAGATCCAGAGTCAACGGTAAATGTAGATGCAGGCTGCAGTACGAAGTCTTTGACTTCTTCTGTGTTTACCGAGGCTGTAAGAGCCTGGCTGCTGATGTACTTCCTGCCTGAAGCAGTGGTTAGGATTAGACCTTCTGTTCCAGAGTCGTACCAAAGACCACCGATGGGATTACTTAAAGCATCTATGCTGGAGGCTGGAGCTAAGGCCAGGCCGCTGGTAAGTTGGACGTAGGGAGCAACCGGATTACCTGAAATATTTCCTGGCTTTACAATTTGTAGAGCCTGGCTGCCAGATATATAGACATAGGCTCTTGCGCTGCCCTCAGTATCCCAAGGGCTCACAAATCCAATGCCTGTTTCACCTGCCCCTAGCTTGATACTAAGTTCTGGATAATCTTTTGTATCTACGGCCGAAAAGCGTACAGGCTTAGTGGCGCTGAATCCGTACTCGTTGCCGTCAAAAGTTACAGGTATAAATGGGTTCCTAAACTCAAGATTGCCTGAGTTGTTTACCTGTAAAATTTGATTATTAATTGGCGTGGTTGTTGGGAAGGCGTAAGTTCCAACTCTAAGGGCATTAATTTGGAAATGCCCTGTAGCTACACTCAAACTTGCAGTGTTTGCCGCAACCGTAAACTGAGTTACGGTGTGGATTTCCTGCATGTCGCCAACGTTACTTAACTGACGAAACACTACCCCATCTACAGACGTTCCACCGGGCAAGGAAGCAGCGATCCTAAACTGATTTGGAGCTCCGCCCAGACTCAGCAACGAAAGAGTTAAATTGTTGTTTAATCTTAAGACTTGAGCAGAGGTGTTTAAAAAACTGCTAAAGACATCTGAGACGCTAATCAGATCTGTTAGCGACGAATACCCAAGAACAAATCCTGCCTTTATAGTGAGAACGTCGTTTATCTGTCCCGTTGTAGCGGCAGGGATAGGGTTAGATACCTGCGCCAGAGTAAAATCAAAGTTTGAATTAACAGCATCAACCAACAGGTTGTAGTTATCGGTGAGCTGCTTTTCAGAAATGATTTTGTATGAAGCAAGATCTATTAGCGAGGGCATAGGGCCATTTTACCTGATTTAGGAGAAAAAGTAGAGCCGCCTTTCGGCAGCTCTACTCAAGGTTTAAATTACTTTGTAACTGGAGCCGGCTGTAAAGAGCCCACCTGTAAGGCGAAGGCTTTTGCTGCAGCAAGTCTGCCCTCTTCAGGAATTTCCTTACCTGAAGGAATGTTTTCTAATGCTTTTTCTATATTGTAAGTTCCTGGGACAATGCGGGTAATGCTGCAATTGCCGTCGTCTTCATTGAAGCCGAAGAAGTAGATTGCCTGACAGGCGTTCTTCATCTCTGCGCATACGTGTAGTCTTGATTTGTCGCTCATGGGATCGCAGCACAACATGACTGTATTGCCACTGATCTTTGAGGTAAGGGTTTCAACCGCCGAATCATCTAACCGCATAAGTTTGTTAATCTTTGCCTTAGGATTAATCTCCTTAATGGCATCTGCGGTGGCATCTGTGCGGTACTGTCCGACATCTATCTCTAGATAGCCGGAAGCTACGCACTTAGCTGAAACCTTCTTGTCGTCAATTAAAGTGACTGGACCCAGATTGCTTACAGAAATAAGCCCTGCCAGGGTTCTACCGATTGAATTGAGTCCGACTACTACGAACTCTACATTGTCTCTCATGATTAGATATCTTCTCTTTTCTTATTTTGCAGTTTGATTGCGTATGGATTGATGCATAACTTACGAAACTTTGTTTCAAGCTCTGCAATTTCAGTCTTACCGAGTCCTTGCTTTTTCCCTATTTCTTCTAGGGTAGATTCGCTTTCAAGCATTATACGCAAGCATACTATATCAGGGTGAGACAGAGTCACAGCCTTTAGCACATAATCTTCGAATGCTTTTATAGTAATAGGCACTAAAGGACTTATGAGCTCATGGCACGCCTTTGCAAAATCTTGAATCTCCTTCTGAGCATGGGGGTCCATTCTCAGCTTTAAAAAATTCAAGAGATTGTGCAGATCTATCTTCCAGTAGAACTCCGTATACATGTTTTGAGGTAGCAGCATTCTAGCCTGCTCTCTCGCAACGCCGGCTTTAAGAGCTTGCGTATACGCCGAGTAAGCCTGTTTGTAGATCAACTTCATCTGATCCACAAAAAGATCCGCCTCGTCTCCTGGGAAATCCAGCAGATCAGATCCCTGTTTATTCACATGAGACTGAGTGCGAATATCCGTAATTCTAGGAATTGCGCACTCATCGGGTACAGCTGAGTATCTAGCGCTGTACTCGTTGATGCTTGCCATCCTGTGCCGCATCCACTGCCTTGCAACGAAGATAGGCATCTTTAGATGAAACTTAAACTCCGCCATCTCAAATGGAGAGGTATGCTTATGTCTCATTAAGTAGCGAATCAGGGAGGTGTCGCTCTCTAGGCCCTTGCTGCCCGCACCATTGGAGGTACGGGCAGCTTGGACCACGGCGAGATCTAGGTCGGTCTGAGGCATGGTGTCCACCAACTTTACCCAACCTGCAGGGCCTACAGAGATTTCATTCTTCATTTGATTCAAACAACTCTTCAGGAATTTCTGATAAAAAGGAATCCTGACGATCTATTTTATTGACTATAGGTAGAAGGTGCAGTTGAAAGTCTAGATGATCTAAGCATGTATCTGTAAAAGGTTTTTCCATGTCGCATTCAATCGTACTGAGGCAGATCGTTGTATTCGGCTGGCCAAAGTCCACGGCGAATCATCTCCTGTCCGTGCATGATTGCGTCTAAATTAAAAGCACAATGCGCCAGATGATCCTCATCAGTTGCTCCCATGAGGAACTGTACGAAGTGTCTGTTTGCAGAGGCTACAAATACACTTAAGGGCATACCCTTTTCCCAATTCCGATAACCATACTTACGGGCCCCAAGCTCCATCACTCTACCCCTGCGCATTGTTGCAAACGGGGATAGCAGATCTGGCCTAGGCTTACCTGAAGCCGAATCTCGCTTTGCCCCGGAGTCAAACATACGATTGTCCGAGGTGAAGTTAAATCCGTACTCGTCAGCTGGCTGTTGGGGTGACTCGGGGTTTTCTTCCTCTGCGTTTGGGCTGCTGGATTGACCCATTGCCTTGAACGCAAACACTCTTCCTGTCGCTGATCCCAGGGGCGTAATCCTCGGTTCGCCACTGCTTTCCGGCTGTGATTCCATCGACGTAGACATGGTTTTCAGTATCCAGTATGTAATACCCTAAATCGGGGAGTTCCTTAGTCAATCCCGAGATTGACTTGCGGGCAAATATAACAGCTTCGTCTCGGCTGTCAAAGGCTTTTACTGCAAGACCGCTTTTAGACTCATTCTCATTGCCTACCACTACTAAGTAACGAGCTTGACCTTCTGGAGACCTGTAGTGAAACTCGGGGGCAGTAGGAGAAAACCTATATGGCTTAGTCTTCTCCTCTTGCTCCTTTTGCTGTTGTCTCTTAGCCCAAGTCTTTAAGAAAGAAACCGGTTTAGCTTCATAGCTTTTAGGGTGCACTGTTTCGTGCGCTATGACTCTTTTTACTGCTTTCTCTTCATCAATGTAGGGAGTATTGCCATCCATCAGGAATGAATCCATCCCGGGGATATAAGCTACATATTTTGCCATTACTGAAAATCTCGTAGAGGTACAACGTAGACATTAACCAACTTTATGTGGGAAAAGGCTTTGCTTAATAAAACTTGAGCATCGCCCTTACGTTCGTAAGCTAGTTCTATGTTGTCGAATATGAAGTCAGGATGACGTAGGTAGTCCACTAGAAATCCGTCTTTCTCGTAGGCTATTACCCACTTGTCTGGACGTTTTCTCGGACTTAGGCTCATTGAACTCCACCTTAGCGACATGCTGGAGCAGCCATTTACTGCGCTGCTTTAACTCCTCCAGCCTTTCCCGGTCCACCATTACAAAATTTGAATTCTTTTTGGCGGACGCTTCCAGTTTGCAGATATCATACACTAAATCCACAAACTCTCGGAAGTTAATTCGGGGGTCGTCATTCACGACCTGATTTTTGAACGCTGGTGGCCCTAACTCAATGCTTAGAATAGATATGCCCGTAATGGTGGGCGCATCTAGCCAGCCGCTGAGCTCGTCGTATAGGCAGTTCTCTAACGTATGCTTGGCAGGACTTTTGCTTAAACCCAAAGGGCCTTGGCATCTGGGAGCATATTCTTTCAAGATGTAATTATTAAACATTGCTGCATCAGTAATAGCAGCCTGTATGGTAAATGACAAAGAGTCTCTGAGTGGGATTCGCTCTGGTTTAGGATCACTCATTTCTTTACCCTTCTTGTTGGAGTCTGTATCCATTCCGGAGTTCCTGCTAGCTTCATCTTGAATTGGGTTACCTCCAAGGGCAGTGTATCGATACCCAATTCAATGTGTTGCAGTTTCTGAGCATTGCCTCTGACTATTTGAGCTGTGGTCTGACTTACCAGCCATAGGTAGCGGCCAAACCTATCGCCATAGTGCCAGATGTAGTCTCGGTTGTCGTGAGCCTCTGCGATGGTGTCGTAGGGCCCCAGCAATACTTGCGAGCACTCTCTATCCAAGTCCAGCATCCAAAGCCCCGGAGTCAGTCTTGTCAGTTCTGTTCTAAGCTTTTCTACGGTTTCATATTCCAATAGGGTTTTGTATTGCATTAATTACCTGCAATCAACTCCAAAAATCCGTCTAAGGTGTCAATGATTACTCCGCCGTCGCCTGACGTAGACGTACGCATTAAGCGAAAATAGCCTTTAGGCATTTGTGTACTTAACCCTGTATGTATAACCATGTCCTGGCCAATTACAGAATTATAAAACACCATGGCGGTAATCTGTTTGGGACTGCACTGTGCGACCTTTGCGGCGAACTCCTGCCACAAAGGTAACTGCGCTATCTTTGTCGGAGGGCCGAGTAGGTCGTTGATGCTCCATCGCTGCAGCCTAAGGGTTGTTAGGCAGAATGGACCCATCAGCTCCTGGAGTTCGGCTAGAGGCTCACTGCTCGCCTCTAGCCGCTTGCTCCAGTATTCTCGCTCCGAGCTGCCCTTTTCAAACATGCGCGTAATCAACTTTCGGCAGACTTTGTTTTCATACACAACCTGCCGGTTGTTGTCTAGCTTGTGCTTGTACTCTTCGAACGTATCGAAAAAGTTGGGCTTCTCGTTTTCCTTCATCACTGCTCCTGTTCGTCAGAATCCGTAGTAGCGTTGGCCACCAGCTTTGGATAACGGACCTCTTCGTAGATGGCCTTATCGTTGACGTCCAACTTTGGATAAACCTTCATACGATTAATGCCAAGTGCGTCCGAGATACGCTCCCGAAGATCCACGGCATTGCGGATAGCCGCACCCATCTCAGAATCTGTAACCGCCACCAAGCCCAGCTCCTTGCAGCTGTACTTGTTGCTATTGACCGTCACGTTAATGATCTCTCTTAGGCGTCCCTTGACGCCAGTGGGGCTGTCGTCTGTAAGCAGCATTGCGGTGGCAGCATCCCAGTCAAACCAGCATTCACTGATCTGACCAGTCTCTTCATCGCCCTTCCAACGATACGGTATCTCAATGTTGCGCTTGCTGGCGCCCATTGAATTCTTGTTTACCGTGATCTTAAGCACCTTTTCTGTAAAGCCACGAGTAGCCTTATAGACTGGAGTGCCCTTTACCACGGAGAACCAGAGATCCAGGACCGCATGGTAGTCCTGACCGGTACCGCCAGGCTTGCGCTTCGCACCTTGAATTGGGCTATTGGGATCGTCAGACAAGTGATTAATGTACACCAGTGCATATGGCTTCATGTACAGGTGCTTGTTCACATGTCGGAAGAACTCGTTGTGAGACTTGCACTTGATCATGCCGCCCGTATTGCGAGGATTGACTCCACCCTCCTTTTCAATACGAGCATCGCTCTCCTTGGTGTCTACGCCGCCAAGCGAGTCAATGATGAACATGACAGGAACATCTGCCATAGAAGAGTCTTCCGAGGAAAACTTAAGAGCGCCTAGAATCTGCTCTTGCCATTCCTCGGTGTTGAAAGCGACATGGTCAATAGTGCGATAAGTGTTTTTCTTACCCACCACTGCCTGATACAGAGCAGGACTCTTCTTGTTTTCGGTGTCGATGTAGATGCATGCACCGCCTAGATCCATCCACACCTTGGCCAGGGTCATTGCAAACGCCGACTTGCAGCTCTCCTTCATACCAGCTACGCCGATGATTCTACTCATCTGGTAGCAGGTATTGTCGCAAAGCCACCGATAGGATAGATGGTCACAAGGAATGCCCCACACTCTATCGGCCAGGTCTGCCGCGAGGCAGACCTGGCCGGTGCTGGCCTTCATGGCATGAGCCATGAGTGCCTTGATACCAACGAGTGCGGGATCTTGACTTGCGTCACCTGATTCGTCTTTCTTCTTTTTTGCCATAGTGTTTTACCTACTTTTCAGCCTTGCTTATTCATATTGTTTTGAAGCTTAGCCATCATTGCTTGCATCTGAGAAGACAGACTGTTGCCCGCTGCGGGAGCAGGGGTTGCCGGAGCAACCGGTGTGGCAGGAGCCGCAATCGGAGCCACGGGGCGAGGCATTGGCGGAGTTGCAACAGGCTTAACCACTGGAGTAGCAACCGGCACAGGGACTCGCGCAACAGGGGCCTGGACGACCGGAGCTGGAATCACCGGAGCAGGAGCAGACGGTGCAGCAGGGGCGGAGAAACCACCCATTGCCACACGATTGCTACCGTCCGGAATGATGCCGGCTTCGATCATGGCCCATTCATCGCCAGGGAACAGCTCAAGCAGCCACTGAATCTGCAGCTTCTCGTTGTTCTCCAGGATATAGTCGCTGAACGGACGAACCTTCTTCAGAACCTCGTCCGGAAGAACGTAGCCCGGACCAAAGCGATCAACCAGGTTCTGGACAGAGCAGGAATAAGTAGCAATACCTGCTGGACCAGAAGCATAGCTGCTGAAGGTAACCATCTTCTGATTGGTTGCAAAGTCGCCGTGCTTGAAGCCGGCTTCCCACGCCATCAGAGATTCTGAACTTTCGGAGATGTCTCCGAAGGTGTCCACGATCCCTTCAGGATCCATGGGCATGCCATCCACACGCTCAAACCAAGCGTCGTAGAAGCCCTCCTTGATGCGAGCATCCTCACGGCTCTTGATTGCAGACACCTGATTGATCATCAGGATCTTGTGGCGTGGCCAGCAGGGCTGACCATCCTCGTCCTGCAGATAGTTGATACCGGCGTTATTGGCGACAAAACCCTGCAGGAACATGGTGCGAACGGCACGACCAAGCGGAGCGTTGAGGTCGTTGCCATCGACAGGAACTAGCTCAAGAGCACGGCGATACTTCGTGGTGCTGGTATCGACGTTGATGCTGGGCACGGAACGACGCTGGGTCTTGTCGTACTTGTGACCGCCGCCGGCCTTCCAGAGGTACTCGCGAAGCTTGTACATCGGGCTCTTGTAACCGTTGCCCCAGTCACGCTCGGCCTGAACAGCCATGCCATCAGGACCCTCGACCATGTTGATGGCCAGGATGTCCTTGCGCTTGCGAGGATCTGGATCGTTGCCGATCTTGCGGTAGACCATCACCCAGTCAATGCCATACTGACCGAGGGTGGGAACAACCCCGCGGAGCTGATCCTGACGGAAGCCGCCAGAAGTCATTGCCGTGCTGGCACCGTAGGTTGGATGCGGAGGAACGAGGATGAACTCGCACGGAGCCTTGCTGGACAGGTAGCCCAGGCTGGGAGCATCGTCGTTGAACATCTTCTGGTAATCCGAACTGCGATTACCCGAGTCTACCTTGCTGTTCGTGTGAACAGCCTTGTTGAAGTCAAAAGCCATTTGTGTGTTTTTCCTTAGGGGTTTGTAAAAAGAGATTAAACGTTACTTCTTGTACTTGGCTAGAACAGGATACTGAGCTACGTCCTCGGAAGTCAAGGGTTCGCTCCAACGAATGCACACTTCGGGGTCAATGCCAAGCACCAAATCATTGCCCGGAATAGTGCACCTCTCGCACATCGCGATTCTCATTACCTCCAATGTCTCGTCAACCTGCTCTGCAGGGCAGGTAACTATTACCTGGTCGTGAACACTCATGACAACCCGATACTGAAGATGAGGACGCTCGGCCTCACGAATCATGTATAGGTTGACCAAAGCCAGCGACATAAGATCGCCAACAGTACCTTGAATCGGCGCATTCATTGCTTGTCGCTTCTGATGTGCCAGCAGTTCGTTGTCTTCTGTGTGCTCAAACCGACGACGTCGGCCAAAGCCATTCTCGACATAACCCTGACTGCTGACCTTCTCTTGCTGCGATATCAGCCAATGTGCAAGCTGAGGAAAAGTCTCTTTAAACTTGTCCACAGATTGCTGAGCTTCGTCCAGCGTGATGTTGACGCCTTCCATATATACCGCTTCTTTGATGGCGGCTCCGCCACGACCATACGCAATTCCGAACGTTATGGTTTTCGCAATCGTCCTGTACTTTATGTTTCCGCTTTCCTTGAGCCAATCTTTCTTGCCTTTGGCATAGTCTGCCGGTGGCTGATCCAGGCGGAACATTTCTATGGCAACCTCAGAGTGGAAGTCCGAACCCGGATCTCCAAGCTTTTGTTGCATATTGGTATCTCCGGATAGCCAGGCCATAACAAACAACTCTGCCTGTACCCAGTCACAATCCAGCAGCACCCAACCAGGATCCGCGCGGAAACACGAACGGATGGATGGGATTTGCTGATTAGTGTCTTTGAATGCCTTGCTGACCAGATCTTCGGCAGTCTTTGGAAGCTGAGCCATGTTGGGATCTGAGTGTCCATAACGGCCAGTTTCTACGGTCTGTCGAATGCGAGTGTGCACTCTGCCGTCGCTCCACAGCTTGGGCAGAATGCCGCCGTCCACCTTGTGTCCACCTGTAATCAGATCGTCGCCAAACTCTCCGGTAAAGGTTTTCACAGTCTGGGCTACAGCTGTATATAGCAGCATGGCATTGAGCAAGGGATTATCCTTATGCTGCAATATCAACCCTGTCAGCACAGACCTATCGGTAGATGGAGTATAGCTGGCCATCTTTTCCGGGTTCTTGATGAGGTCTGCCCACTTCTTATCGTTTGTAGCCTTGATTGGCTCAAACTTACAAAGAGTAGCTGTGTCAGGAAAGCTAGGCTTGGCCCCCTGCTTCACCCAGCCAAACAAAGCTGCAGCCTTTTGTACTGGAGAATCGGGATTAAAATCAGGCCAAGAGAGCATTGTTCTAAGAGTCTCTGCCAGCTCGGTGCGCTTAGCTGTGTATTTGTGGGACAGCAGTTCTAGGCGCTCCCGATCCACATTCATGCCAGTCATCTCTATCTCTAGGATAGGTAATGTAGCCGGCATTACCACATTCTGGAAAAGCTCTTTGACCTTCTCATTCTCTGGTCGCATCATCTCCGCGTACTGAATTAAAAATATGCGGAATGTGGCATCTGCGTCCTTAGCAGCATACGGGAATAGCACCTCGTCAGGAATACCGCCATAGCCAAACTCATCCACGTCGTACTTATTGGTCTTGATCCAATTGTTCAGTTCCAACTCATAGCGACCCATCTGAGTGTGCCGTGCCGTGTACACCTCTAGGCCTTGAGCCCAGTTCTCATCCAGCAAGTGCCCAGCAAGTGCCGTATCCCAGCCGGTAAGAGCAGAGACAGTGACGTTTATTCCATTGTGCTTTAGCCAAGGCAAGTCGGCACGTATGAAGTGGCCGATCAATTTGGTCTTACCATTCTCTATAAAGCTTTTAATCAAAGCCCATGCTTCTTGTGGGTTTTGACCAATCGGAGTTGGCTGCAGATTAACGTGATTAAACACAACAACCAATGCTTTGCCTGGAGCCCAGCTGAATTGAATGCACCGTAAAAAGCCAGAGAGGTGGTTGCCACCGCCCCACTCGCAGTCAACAGCTACCCACCCAGAGTACTCCTGCTCAATTGTGTTGAGGCAATTCTTCAGTTGCTCGGAGCTATAGATGTACTGATACTCAATGTGAGTGTCATCTTCTACGGTAACCTTGCCACTTGCCAGCTCATTAGCGATCCTGCTCATGTCCATGGCGATAGCAGCCCGTACTTCTGGCATGTGGATAATTGCCGAAAAGTCCGTCATGATTGCAGTCTTAACTCCAAGAGGGCTTTCCTCGGCAGGCATAGTACGATTCTTGTACTTGTCTACGGTGGCCTTAGCACCCAGTACGGCCTTGAGAGTTTTGGCCCCCAATAGGATGACAAGATCGGGCTTGACCAGTTCAAGCTCCCGCTTGAACATGGCAGCATATTCCTGGACTAACTCTTTTGGAATAGCTGTTTTCTTTCCATCCACATACTGCTTTACATAAGTAGTGTAATAGCAATCGCTTACAGGAAACCCGGTCTTGTGCACTAGATCCTCAAACTCCGTAACCCAATCACCAACATAGAGTCTGGCGTTTGCGTCTTCCTTGGAGTTCGGCCAACAGCCCACGAACATAATTTTCTTATGCGCAGGGCCTACAACTGCTGCAGCTGTTTTGCCGGGAACTACAGAACCCTGGCCAAATACGGAGTCTAGGTGAATGCCAGGAATGATCTTTACTGGCATAAATTTACCGTTTGCTCCGGTAATGGTCACGTTGCTGATGTTATTAAGCATCTCCTCAAAGGAGTGCTCAATCTGCTGTCCATACTGTTCTGCTCGCAAAACAGCAATAGCCCCGTACTTTTCAACTTTTTCGTCGATAGCTTCTGCTGGCATTATGTGCCTTTCAGGCGGGTTCAATTGTGCAGGTAAGAGACACAGACTGCAATTGTTCTTGCAGAAGTTCGGCATGTTCCTTGTGGGTTGTTGCCACAATGGACAGGCCTTCCGTGTCTACTTCTACGGTCTTCAGTACAGCCGTAGGGCCGTCCAGCTTCACAAGGTGTACAAGACTTGAAATGACGTGCATGTAAGTGTTTACGTCATCATTATGTAAGATTACGTTCCACTGCTTGAGACTGTTTGTTTGCGGTGGAGCAGGCATAGGCGTGGTGGAATTTTGATTAGACATGGTTGTTTCTTTGTTTGTTAATTACAGCTTCCATGAGTTCTGAGGTAGTCATGCTGGCAGGATCTTTACCCTTGGCCAGTTCGACGGCAAGGCACCCTTTTGCAACTTTTTCATTCAGCCTTGCGATGACATCGAAGATACGCTTATTGACTGCAGCTTCATGCTCGACCATGAAAACGATCTGCCCATCTTTAAACGTATTTGCAAGCAATTCTTCTTGCATTGGCTTTGGGTACATACCGAAGGTGCACACGCCAGCAAAACCACAAGCTATTGCGGACAGCGCACCCTCGCAAACAATACAGAAGTCGCCGTTGCTGAATGCTTTGGCAGACTCCAAACGATAGACGCTTGAGCTGAAGGAGTAACCTGGAGCATTCAAATATTTCTGTATGACAGGCTTACCGGAGTTAGGATCTTTTGGGATATCTCCGATGTACCTTGCCATCCAGCCCTGCCATACGCCTTGTTGAACATTAGGAATGATAAGCCTGCTCTGTGGCGTTATCGTATGCCAATTGCCGCCTGAGTCCGTGAATCGTTTTTGCCATGGGCTTTTATTACAAAAACAAAACTGATACTCGTTTGCCAGCATATTGATGTCTGTAAAGTTTCTAGAAATCAAATACTGAATAACAGGGTGATCTTCAGCCAATTGATTAATTGGAATAAGATCTTCTACAGGGCCCGGCAATTCCATTCTTCTAGCGTCTGCCTCTATACCTGTCTTAAGATCCTCAGACTTTTGCTCTATGGCGGGATCGTAGTCCGTGCCAAATAGCACATTCCACAAATCCCCCCAGTAGCAACTCTCATTGTGACACTTCACGCACGAGAACAATTTTTTATTTGCTTGCTCGCAGTGAGTGCCCCAGATGTGACTGACGTACAGTCGGGATCTCTTGTCATTGCAGCGGGGACAATTTACAGCATATGTTTCGCCCCAATTAATTAGGTTTACGCGTTTTGTGGAAGCGTCAGGATTGCCGTTACGGGCCGAGGCCCAAGCAGCAACCTTGTCTTCAACCACATGGTACTTAGCCTCGATCCCAGCATTGGTTACCTGGACCTTTCCGAATTTCTTCTTCAAGGCCTTGAAAAGAGATTCGTTTATGTGCTTCATCCCAGATGCGCCCTAACGGTTTCATTGAAGGCCAAGGGGTCCTTGCGACGGCGAACCTTAGGCTCGTCATCCTCTCCAACAGGCTTGGATTCCGCCTTTTGGCCATATAGCTTCATTGTCTCGGTGTTTACTTCCGACTTATCGACTAGCTTCCAGCGAGACATGGCGCCATCCATTTGAATCAAAGAGTCCATGAATGGCGCACCATTACGAACCTTTGGGGCATTTACCCAAGCCATGTTGCTTTCCTTGTCTCGGTTGCCTACACAGATGACTGTGTCCATGTAGTGATGCAAGGTACGGCACATGTATGCATCTGTTGCCTCGGGCTTGCGCTGGGGGCCACTGGCCGAAGCCGTGGTGCCCAGCTGATGGTAAACAAATATATTGACTTTGAGATTGCTCCCAACCTTGCGCAGATCGTCAGCCATCTGGTTCATGATCTTTGTCTGCTCGGCAGTGTTTAGACCACGAACAGCCATATAGTTGTTTGCCATCGGCCCGAGCCAGTCAATACCAACATATCGAGGATTCTTGCCAGAGTCTCTAGCTTGCTTGACAATCAGCTCCACCTCTGTGGCTCCGCCGCCACCTCCACCGCTGTTTTGTGCGGCTTCGAGCATATCCACGATCATTAGCTTGCCGGCCAAGCGCTCTCGCACTTGATCGTACTTTGCCTTGAGGCCCTTGTCTGCGTGAAACCCTTCCTTGCTGAGACCTGCAAACCTAGTAATAGGAATGCCTAGAGCAAATGCATAAATACGATTCGTAATGCCTTCTGCATTCTGCTCGTAGGTCAGGATCAAGGAATCTTCGCCGCAGAGAGCAGCCGTAGTGGCAATCTGAATATTAGTCAGAGTCTTGCCACCACCAGACGGAGCTAAAAACAAAGTGGTCTCGCCGGTCGTTGCACCGCCGGAAGTCACGATGTCCACCCAGTCAACACCCCAAGGCCTACGAACTGCATTGGACAGCATTGGAGTACTGCTCATGAACGGATCGATGAAGTTGGCCTTACTGATAGAGGTGCTAGCAATCGTACGATTGAGCTCCTGCACCTTATCTACGATGTTCTCGGCTCTATCCAGTCCAAATGCCGCAGGACGAACCTTGCGATCAATTAGAAACTTATGCAGGAACTCCAAGACATAAGTCTTATGCTCCTCAAATGTGTTTATAGAGCTATAGGCCCATTGCAGAATTTCTCCAAACTGCAGAGCCTCTGCCTCGTTCAATACGCGGTTAGGGACAAGCTCGTCTATAAACGCGCTTATTGCAACCTCGTAGGGAACGGGGGTCTTGCTAGTAGCATACCAGCGACTACCGATAATAAAAGCAACCCTCAGAGGGGTCTCGTTGTCCCGAAAGTCTTCAAGCTTGAGCCGCTGGACAATCATGCCCATTACTTCGCTTGACCTGAGCATGCCCAGGACAAGCCACTTATTGTTTGCGTGACTTAAGTCCATGGAATGAACAGCTCCTCTGGAACGATGCCCTTGAACTTATCAGCATATACAGGTTGGCACTGCACTTGGTGCTGTGCGCGAAGTAGTATATCTGATGGCAGCTCATCATGGCGTTCCATCTTTCTGGCAATTGTATAGATGAAGACAGGATCAAAAGTATTTAAAGGATCCAATAAGCATTCAATTAAACCGGCTTCTTGCGTCAGTTTCTCGAGCCTCTTCACCATGAGCTCGTATTTCAACTGAAGCTTTGAATACTCTGGATCCGGTTTACCTGCCTTTATGTATTCGCTCTTGAACAAAGGAGAGTCAAATTTTGAAGGCATTGGATATCCGGGAAACTCACGCATGAAACACCACTCAATGTAGGCCCGGGGATCGATGCTCTCGGCTTGACACCAAGTAGCAATCGAATCCCATCGGGCCTTCAAAGTTGGATTAGTGCTGTTCATCGCCGCGTGGTAATCACGCTTCGATCCGGTAACAGCCATTTTGTTTATTGCGTACAGTTCCCGTAGGCGATAACTCAGTGATTGAGATTCACTGGAAGAATTTCCCACTGTTTTTCCTCATAGCTCTCAAATCGAGTCTTGGATCTTCGTGCAGCCCATACGTCGTAGTTGTCGGCAAAGTCAACCAGAATACCCTTTGACTTGCCGTCAGCGATGCGACAAACACGACCAGGCATCTGAATATCCTTGATTGGGGAAGCGCCGCCGTCTGCACGTATGATAACCGAGAGTTGAGGGAAGTCAACACCCGTGCTCCAAATTCCCGTTGCGATCGCTCGCTTCAGGGTTCCTGCCGAGAATTGCTTACGTATGTTCTCGACGTCTTTGCGAGAAACCGGATCACCTTCAAGCAACTTGGCTTGCTGAAATGCCTTTGCAGTGGCATCGTCCATCTCACCATAGACACATTTGAAGTCTGGCAGGTGCTTGTGTAGTTCCAGCGCGTGTTCAATTTTGTCAACAAGGATGAGTATCTGCGGATCTTTCTCTGAGAGACGCTTGGGTACTTCTTCATAAACCACCCTAGCAATAGCATTGTTACGAGCAAGGTTGCCCCAGTATCCTAGTCTGGCGCGCTTTACGTCAGACTTGAAGCTGCGAATTACATCCACCGGAGTGCAACCCCAGTCCACTTTCCACACTTCAATAGGAACTACCAGACCGAGATCTACGCCTTCCTGATAGTCGATCTTGCAGATCTTGTTGCCAAAGTACGCTTCCATGGCCAATGCGGAATTATCCATGCGCTGGTCAGGAGAAGCCGAATACGAAATCAACTTGCATCCGCTGAATCCCGGGTAGTACTCCAGGAATGTGGGGATCAATAGTTCGTGAACTTCGTCAAGCTGCACTACGTCAAAGTCCTCTAAGGTAAGACCTCCTAGAGAACCGCAGGTGCAGACCATGGGATTACCCTCGACATGCTTGCTGGAATTCCAACAGCCTGCCTTTGGGAATACCTTCTTAAGGCGTTCGTACAGCTGATTGCAAACACTCTTGGACTTGGTGATTACCGCATGCTTTTGCTTGGGATAGAGTTGAATAACCTTCTCTATCACCACGCCTTTACCAAATCCGGTAAGAGCATCCACTATGCCAAAGTCTGCCTTGACGATCTCCTGGATCACCTCCAGCTGGCCGGGCCGAAGCCCAGCCAGCTTAGAGGCGTCCGGAACAGGGAGTTTCTTTGGCCGCAGGTCGGAGAGCTCCGGCTTGTAGCCTGCCTTGGCAAGAACCTGTAGGCACCTTTCCTGCAGCCCGCAGGGAAAATACATCCAGTTGTCCTGCATTGCAAATAGCTCTACAGGCGTACTGACATACCTGGGAGCTCGGCCCGGCACTCGTTCCTGACTCCTATGAAGGTATTGGAACTCCTTCTGAAGAATCTCGTTATGCGGACCTTCTGGGGTTCTGATGAACCGCATGATGCGTTGCAGAACTACTTTTTGGCTCATGCCAAACTCCTGTTTAAATATGCTTAAGCCTGGACCGAGATGACAACACCGCAACCTTCGGTTTCGGCATTAGTGAGAATATCAGCAAAACTCACCATCTCATCGCTGCTGTTGGCGAGGGATTCAAGTCCATAGTACTGCATGAACTTGGTGTACTCGGGCTGCTGACGAACAACAACAAAGTTGCGAAGCTTGCGAGCCAGGGTCTTCGCCTGAGATCCGGGAATGCACTGAGTGCTGTAGAAATCGACCTTTGTGATCAGACGGACAGCCTCGACCATGTCGGGGCTGATAGAAGCATGAACAACGCTAGAGTCAATAATGGACATTACTAGTGACCTTCAAGAGAGATATTTTTGCAGCCTAGGGCCGCAAGGGCATTACTGTGGGTAATTACAATAAACTGACGACCGGTTTGCTGTCCCATCTTCGCCAGATAGTTGAACGCTTCTGCAAGATCTCGTGAGTTAGACTCCTGCATGGCCCCTGAGGGCTCGTCAAGAGCAAGGACTCCGAGAGTGCTGGCAAACACGTCATTTACGGCCAGTAGGTAGCAGACGCTGGCCTGCTGTTTCTGACCGCCAGAAAGTCTCTTGGCAGCATGTACCAAGCCGTCAGACTTTCGCGCCATGAACTCCAGGTTCTCGTCGATGTAGGCAGAGAAGTCTGCATTAATCGTACGAAGATAGAACCCAAGACGGTCATTGAGTTTCTGCATGTACTGCAAGGACAGCAGTCTTGGTAGACCGTCCTTCATCAGAATACCATTGACCTTATCCAAGACTTTACGGAAATTCTCAATAGGCTTTACCGAGGCTGCTCGCTTTTCATGAACGTCAACCTTGGACTTTGCCCGCTCTACACTCTGAATGGCTGTCTCTAGACTGCCCTCCAGCTTATCCGCTTTCTGCTTTAGCAGCATGCCATCTTGATGCACTTTCTGCAATCGAACATACTCATGCGCATCATATCGAGCAGGTGGTATGTCGGCCAGCTGATTGTCTATCAAAGTAATCATGTCCAGTTGAGACTGGATATGCCCCTTGACTGCGCTAATGCTGTTAGTTGCAGTGTTGATACTGCGCTCCAATAGATCGTACTCACTTACCGTACGAGCAAATCCGGCCTTTATCTCCGGTGTCATTACTGGCAAGTCTTGAAGCCCTTGCAGCTCCTGATCTACCTCCGCGGCTTTGGCCATTGTGGTTTCAGCACATTGAGCAGACTCATTAAGAGCCTTTTCGTAGTCTTGCCACTCTCGCTCCAGCCTACGCACTTCCCGTAGAGTCTGAGTGGTGAGATCTACTTCCGCAGACTTGCTGGCAATATCAGACTTAAGCTGATCCATGTCATGACTGCATACGGCTGTAACCGTACCGCACTCCGGACACTGACCCTTTTCTGCCAACTGCATTCGCTTTATAGCCGCAGCTAGCTCTTGCTTAAGCTCAGAACCACGATCCACTAGCCAAGTGTCAGAACCTGCTTGTGGTCTTTCCTCGCTAGGTGCCTGAGGCTGAGTTTGCAGACATTCCTGCAATCTAGCCGTAAGCTTTTCTGCAGTCTCCAGCAGCTTTGCTTTACGCTTGTTGTTCTCCAACAATAGATCTGCAGAGTACAAAGACTTTTTAGCTGCCTCTGCATTAATTGCTTTTGCTGCCCTCTGTTGCTCTAGTTCCGCCAAACCGGACTCTTGAACTTTTTGCTGCTGCAGTAGTTGAATATGGGCATTTACAGCAGTAGTTCTATTTGACTCCAGCTGTGTACGCTTTTCATCATTTTTCTTGATGTGCTCAAGAGTATCCAAGCGCGTGCCAACTTCTTTTAGCTGCAGCCCTGTGTATTCCAAGACCAGCTTTTGAATATCAGACTCTATCCTGGCTACCTCACCACTCAGCAGGTTGTACTCAGTCCTAGCCTCCAGCAAGGGGCCTTCTACGTCAGGCACAGTTACGGACATCATCACATCTCTGACCTGGCTTCGCAGAGCTTCTAGCTCATTGGTGCGAGTCAAAGTATGAATAATCTCCTTAAACTTTGCCGGCGTTGAAGATACAGGCGCTGTGATGGAATCTTGATCTACGATCAGATGCCCGTCGATAATGCTGGCCGGAACGGGAATTAGGGAATGGGTTTTCTCTAGAGCCTCCTTGGACGTGAACACCTCTTCGACTTTTCCGTCGTCGTGTTCAATGCGCAATCTTGGAATGTTTAGCGCACCAAACTTCTTTTCGCCAGCAACTGCCTTGGCGATATGTAGAACTTTGTTTCCTATACGCCAGGACGCAATAAAATAGCAGGCCTCCTGGGGTGGTGTACCCCAGGAGGCCCAACTACCTGCGTTCCCTGGAAACGAGTTGGTCAGCGAGGCTCGGATCATCGTGAGAATGGTTGACTTGCCGCAGCCGATTGGGCCAGTGATGACCGTCAGTGCGTCGTCAAACTCAAACTCAAAATCTCCTTTGAGAAGACCGATGTTCCTGCCCTTCAGGGAGAGCAGCTTCATGTGTTTACTCAGTCGCTAGTCTTGCGGCGACCCTTTGGACGGATGGTGACGTTGTTGCGCTTCAGCGTGTTGATGACGCAGGAGACAGACACCGAGAACTTCTCGGCGATCGTCTTGGCGCCAACACCTTCGGTATAGAGGCGGCAAACCTCGTCGGCGTGCTCAGTGAGCTTGTGTGGAGCACCACGCTTCTTGGTGCCTGCGTCGGCAGACTTGGTTGCGGACTGCTTAGGGGTCGTCTTTGCGAGAGTTTCGTTGGTTTCGTTGTTCATGGTTTTCTTGATTTCTCTTACCTTGGACTGCTTTGGCTTTTCGACATACTGAGTCGGCGCAGTTGTTACCGGCTCAGGTTCGCTGACATCGAGCTCGTTTTCTTCCATGTATTCCTTCATCCACTCTTCCGAAGGAATGTCTGAGCTGGCCTCCAGGATAACAGTGGTATCCTCGTCGTCAACCTCTTCGGACGGGATATCTTCAAATTCTTCGTCGGTCGCAACCTCTTCACCCTCGTCAGTTGCAACCTCTTCATCCTCGTCGGGATCGATGGGACAAGCGGAAGAGCAGGTTCCTTCCGAACCACGCTGATTATGGGTCTTGATGGCAGGGACACTGACGTTGTCTTCGTCGTCAAAATCGCCGTTGAGAATTCGGTCAATAAGGCTCATTGGTTTGTCCTATTGTCTATTTGCTTTAAAGTTTGTCTAGTCTGTCAGATGAAATTTGCCGCTTCGATAAGCATCTCCTTTGTAAGGTCTTGACTTGGTACAAAGGTACCCTTGTTACGAATGATGTTATTCATAATGGCAATCATTCGCTTTGTAGCATCATTGTGGCAAATGTAGTAGGTCTGAGCAGAGATTCTATCGCTGCTTTTACCTATATAGTCAGCGTAGATTCCATCAAGTCCCTCAAAGCAAGCTTCAATAAGCTTAAGTTGGTTTACAGAAAAATACTTCTTAAGAGGGGAGCGGTCTAAGTCCTCAAACACGTCATAGGCATATCTACCATCAATAAAAGTAACTCCACCAAAATTGCTGACCTGAGACATGAAGATAGCACCTAGGGCGCACACGGAGCACTTCTTTACTTTGTTGACGTACTCACTTGCATCTACTTTGCAGAGTTTTTCGTCCTCAGCCAGTCTATCTTCGATATAGAGGTCCAGGTCTCCTACATTGGAATTTGCTACCCATGAACCCTCAGCCGGGCGATATCGTCGGCTTGCAATTTGCGCAAGAACATCCTTAGCAATAATTACGCGCATTTGCGCAGGAGTCTTGGTGCTGGGCTTCTCAGCGACTGCGGTTGACTTCTTTGTCTTAGCGGGCTTCTTCTTAGTGGTTGCCATTACATTCCTACCTTTTGTTTTAGATTCGTGACAGCTGCATCAAAGCCAAGCTCCATTGCCTGCTTTACAAACTCTGCAGCTTCAAGATCTACTGGTTCTTTTTCATCTACTAGTTGTTTCAAGGCTGTGCTCAAATCCACCTGTTCGTCCAAGGATCCTTTTATCTCAGCAAGATCTCGGTCGTGCGAAGTGTCTACTCTCTCAAATACAAAAGCCTGTTGCTTCAAGGATTCGAGTCCAGCTGAAAGCGCTGCTGGCATATCTGAAGGTATTTCAAGATGCAATCTGGGAAGTTTGTCTCCCATGAACGACTGCATTTCTGAAACATACGACACCTTAGCGCAGTTGTCAAGCCATGTTTGAATTCTTTTGAGATCTTCCTCTGATTTAAGATCCGTGCGTAAAAATGGGCGACAACGCAGTGGCACACGTTCTACGCTGAAATCGTTGTAAACTACAATAAAAGACTTTGCTTCAGGCTCGCCAAGTCTGTGCATCCACATAGACCCAGAGTACAAAAAGCGAGTGCCTTGCGGTCCTCGCCAATCCCACTCTATATGAATGTCGCCCATCAGCACTAGCTTGTATTTGCCGTCAAACCAAGCTAGGTCAATGTCACACAGCGGTGCTTCATCTGGAGGCAGTCCAAGAGCCGGAACAACTTGAGATGCAAAGCCATGCAGGATAAGAACGTCTGCCTGCTGCAGAACGTGTTGTTCTAGGTGGGCTTCCCACTGACGTCGAGTACGCCAGTTGTAGCCGGCAATGCGTGCACCTGAGTCTATGTATTCTTTTTCCTCTAGATTGGTAGCAGCGGCAGCACCACCGCCCTCCATACAGAGTCTCTTGAATCCTCGCTCGTGGTTGCCATCCACATAGTAAGTTGCCTGAAATGGAACATCCATGAGGATTTTGCGAATCTCTATGGTGTGTTCGTCTGAGATGGTTGGGGTATCAACCTGGTCGCCACCTAGAAATAGCGCCAGCTTATTCTTCTTACAGTAGTCGACAACTTGTCTCAGGGCGTATAAATCGTCGCCACGTAGTTCTTTGACAGAACGATACGCCGACTCTCTAGCCTGCAAGTCAGCGCAAAATACAAATATTGGATATCGCAATTATGCACCTTTACAGTAGATGTTGGTTGTCTTCGATTAGATTCGCTAATTCTGCGAAAGAAACGCCTTTATCGTTTTGTTGAGCAAGACTAGTTGTGCAGTCGTTAATTATTAATGAGCCTTCTGCTGAGCCTAGTCCTGCCCATTCTTGAACCCTTATAGGCAACACTTCAGACTGGTGATTAAAAGAGACTGTATCTAAATGCTCATATGCCCCATTGCCAAGATCTTTAGTGATACTTGAGGCAGTGCACTCCAACGGATTAGTTGGATTTTGCTGTTGATATATCTCACATAGAACCCCTAGACAGCAATGAGTTGGCGTATTGGGATTTGCTTTTAATGCATATCTGCCCTGAGTATAGCCACCGGATCGAAGGGCTTCGACCCAGACGTCAGCAATTTCTTTGAACATAGGTTTATTTCTTTTCAGTAAGAGGGTCAAGCCTGCCCATCAATAGGGCTACCAAGCAGGCTAATAGCGTAATTGCTACCCAAGTCCACAGGCCCATTCCAAACGCTAGACAGTGCAGCGAGGATAAAACCAGAACAACCTGAACGCCAAAACAAACTGGGCATGATATTAGCTTCTGTAGAAACGATTCCTGTTGGTCAGCCCAGACCATTATCGTATCTAAAGTAAGTTCAAAATTGTGCATGCCCCAGACAACCATGTAAGCCATGGAGCCGAGTACAAGTGAAGACAGCAAGACAGTGAGGATCCAGTCAGTCATTTGTTAATTGCGCAGTAGCCAATCAGAGTAAGCAGAGCAACTGCAATTGTGAGGCAAGGGTTGATAAAAAAGAATACGAGAAATATGATGCAGATAAGTGCAAACAATGTTAATCCTTATTCGCAGTCTTTGCAGTCTTTAGATTCAGTGCCGTCTTTTGGCTGGCGTAAGGCTCCCAGCATATCTTTATTTATAGAAGGCTTTGCTGCTCCAGGTTCTGTTAATGTTGGATCGTAGCCGGGTAGACCTGCTTGCTTTAGAAACTCATCTGGGGATTCTGATCTTGGAGGGTTTGGCATCAGGGGTTCTCGTTAGAAGTGGAGGATTCTACAAACTTTCTTTGCAGTTGTCTTTCTTTGTTTCTTTCTACCCAAGTATGTAGGGCATCGAATACAAATTTACCTACAACGATGAAGCCAGTTGCTAGCAATATAAAAAGCGTATATGCTGCAATTACAAACTGCTTCACTATTCTCAAAATTAAGTCTTCCGGTTTTTCGGAATTTGACATGAACGACTCCAATCGGATTAACGAAGAAAGAGCCAAAATTGATTTGAAAACCCTAGCGCCAAGCTGGGTTGTCGACATGGCTCAAAATATGAAATCTATTTGTGATGTCGACGATATTGACGACAGGGTGTTTTCTCTACCCCCCGACAAACTTGCTGAACTACATGCAAGACTAGATATAAACGAATTTTCAAAGTTTCTCAGTACCTATTTAGCGCAAAATCAAACCTCTCCAATTCGTCTGACTTCAATGCTCAGACTGAATGGCAGGCCGTTTACGTTGGTTAAGCATAAGTTTTTTGAACCTTTGTTTTATCCAAACCTTCCGGATAGGACTTTATTAGTTTGCGCTCGTCAGGTCGGTAAGTCTACGCACATTGCAGCTCAAGGCGTTCTACAAGCAGCAGCCATTAATAGATTTAAAGTTTTATATATGGCTCCGCAGTTTGAGCAGATTAGAAGATTTAGTCACCAGTACATTCGACAGTTTGTCCACGAGTCTTACATCAAAGACACACTTATGGACAAGAACTGTGTCGACTCGGTAATGCAGAAGAGTTTTAGAAACGGATCAGAACTTTGGTTCTCGTTTGCCAAGTTATCGGTAGACAGAATTCGCGGTCTGTCTGTTGACGGAATTCGAATGGACGAGATTCAAGATCTTAACCCAGAGTTTCTAGACATTGTTCGAGAGTGTATGTCTGCATCTGAACGACGTTCTGAAATGTACGCAGGCACCAGCAAAACTATTGACAACGTTATTGAGCAGTTGCGACTGCAGTCAAGTCAAGCCGAATGGTTTATGAAGTGCGAGACCTGCAATCATTGGAACATACCGACCATAGAAGGGTCAGGTCCAGGGCTTACCGTCATGGACATGATGCGATCTGAAGGATTTTGCTGCGCTAAATGCCATAGGCTATTAGAGCCAGAAAAGGGCTTCTGGGTTCATAAGTATGCAGAAAAAGCCAAGACTTTTCCTAGCTACCACGTACCACAAGTCATTGCACCAGTGCACTACGCCAATCCAAAGAACTGGAGATCTCTGCTGTTAAAGCGAGAGCTAAGTTCTCCGGCAACTTTTATAAACGAAGTACTTGGGGAAGCTTGCGATGAAGGGCAAAGACTTGTCAGCCTTACAGAGCTTAAAGATGTATGCATACTCAAGCCAAACTCTAAAGACAACGGCGTAGATGCCCCTAAGTACGCAGACAGAGTTCTAGGGGTTGACTGGGGTGGCAAGGGCAGCAGGTTTCAATCTATGACAGCTGCCGCTGTGGCTTGCTACAGGCCCGTAGAACAAAAAATTGATATTGTCTTTGGCCACGTATTTCAAGCCATGACGGATTCGGTGATTGAAACAAAAGAAATTATTGATATTGCCAATACGTTTCAATGCACGGCTATTGCGCACGACGTCGCAGTAGCAGGCGAAGTAAGACTGAGCATTATGCGCAGCGTTGGAGTGCCGGACTCCAGACTCATTAACTGCCGGTATGCAGCTAGTGGTAGCATCAAATCAATATTGCAGTTTGTACCCCCAACAGACGTCAATCCTACCAGCTACTACAATCTGGATAAAAGCAAAGTTATTGCAGCGGTATGCCTTGCCATCAAAAACAAAAACATAAGGTTTCCGCAGTTTGATAGTTTGCTGGACGCTGCCGGCGAAAACATGATGAATCACTTCTTGGCTGTTTATGAAGAAAGCAGTGAAAGCATGTTTGGTACTGAGCGTCGGTTTATTCGACGTAACCCAGGAATGCCTGACGACTTCCTACACGCTGTTGCTTTTGCTGTTATTTCTTTATGGCGAAGATACCCAGAGCTTATACCAAACCTTATGGAAGAGGTATTAGATGGGGACGAGCACGTACACATGGCAAACCCCAATGCGTACTACAACAACAGCGAATATGACTGATAGCTAAGTCGAAGGTTAGAACAAACGTTTGTTTGTGTACCAACCCGTAATCCTAAGCTTATTCTTGTTTTATAAGATTAGCTTAAGATTACGGGTCAGCAATAGCTGAAGGTTGATGGCGAAGAACCATCAGATTATGTTAACCTAATTTGCTGGTTATTTTAGTTGCCTTGTTTAGGCATCTAAGAGCAAATCAGGACTAAGTTATATTAACGCACTTTGAAACCATAGGTGACGTTTGCTATGTATATCTAATACTAAATAAAAGTATATACCATTAGATAAGCATATTAAACAGAGCACAATATTACATAGCAAACGTCATGCATGATTTACTGCAGGTAGAATAAATTACTTAGAGCGGCTCGTCTAAGGCTGCGCATTCGCTTTACCGCAGATACCAAGCTATTCCATAGAGGCTTAGAAAACACTAACATAAGGTGATCTTCCTTATGTGCTTCTATAGCTCCGAGTTCTTTAAGATGGGTTATAGCTGACTCCCAGCTTCGTACCGGTAGGTTGTAGAATCGCATATGCCCCAGTAGGTTAGTTAAATCTATAGCTACGGTATCTTCCATGGGGTTTTTAAACACCACATAGCGCTTCTTAGATCCGTCTCCGGTAAACATCTTAAACATGCCTTGTTCTACACCCTCTTGCACAAAGTTGATGAGCTGAACTCCTGCAGACTTAGTGTTGATGTAGCCACGGGCAGATATCATGGCTTTTGCTTTATCCATGATGTCGGGGTTGATGTCTAACGATTTAGTTAAATACTTTAAACTATCTAATAGCGAATGCGAAGACGTAGACTTTACCGTAAGTGCATACTGCATAAAGAATGGAAACACGTTTTCACTGTTGAGTAGCGCTCGAGTTTCGTCAGTAAACTCTGTATCTGCTCGCACAAACTCCCAGTCTTTGTCTGAGGCTAAAGCAGATGCAATAAGAGGTGGCGCTAAGACCAGGCTATTCTTGCCTCTACCCTCTAGCCATTGCGCCAGCAGCTTTGGGGACGACCTTATACCGTCTATAGCCACCGGAACTTGATGCAGCTCTGCAATAGCCTGTGCGGCGTCTATGTCTTCCTTGCAGTTTAAAGTTAGGTAATCTAGCCCTAAATCAATTCTAATTATATCAAAGATATATTCTGCTAAAGAATTCTTAGCGCCCACGAGCATTAAATTTGTTCTTGACGTGCCTCCAATAAGATTGTGTATACCAGAAATGACCCCAGCCATTCCCGCCAAGTACGCAATAGTCTCTACGCTAGGCTCAAATATATTTGAAATCTTTTTAACGGTTAGCCCAGGCTCAACAGTTAAGTTAGAGCAGGGCGGCTCAACTTCGCTCATAACAAAAGGCACCCCTACTCTGATTTGATCCGTGTCGATTGACACCCTAGGTAGATTAAACCTGCCCGTGTCTGGGTCGTAGCCTACGTAGTTTTGAGCTGAATGTACTTCAGGGGAACTGAGTCTTGTAATAATTTCTAAATATTTTTTAGCTATTGAGTCCGCCACAAATGGTTGCTTAGACAATCCGGCAGAGGCTGCAATAAACGCTAAGACTTTACTTGGGTGATCCTCAATGTCATCTTCGGCAGTCTGAAAGCCAACCTCTTTGCCGTCAAACAACAGTTTGCCGAAGATAGCGGCAGCTCCGCCTTGTTTTATTCTACATATATGAGATATACGCACGATAGCGTTACACACAATCTCGTCAATTACTTCCCGCGAGCCTTGAATCCAAAGTTTGCCGTCTCGTTCAAAGAAGACCTTCTTGTCGATAACAAGAGGCTGCGACTCCATTATGTGGTTTAACAGCTCTGCTATCTCAGCCCTAATTTCTTCTGAGCAGGACGCAAGGATAATATTCTTTTGAAATTCTGTTAAATCTAAACTGTCAATTACATTTCGAGCATTAGTTTTGCCCATGGTCAACAGTTCGGTAACTAAAAAATCAATAGGATCTAATAGGTTGTTTTCCTCTACCCTGGCGTGAATAGAGGGCATAAAACTGCCCTCCCAGACTTTAGAAGTCTTTTCTGTTGGCTTCCATATGTAAGGCGTGTCGTCTACCATTATCTTAAAGTTACGAGCTTTAATGCAACTTTTAAAGAATGCGGTATCGGGTTCGTCGATCCACGCCACAGCGGGCTTGGTAAGGAGTAACGGCTCTAGCTCACCAATAGGGGCCTTAGCTACTACAGATAGCTTGGTATATCTTTCAATTGCACATTTTTGTGCAATTCGAGCCGCCTGCAGGGGGTGAGGCACAATGTGTATTTTGTTTGCATCAGAGCTATGGCAAGAATTAAGTCCGCAATATCCTCCGCTATGCCCTTGCAGAAGATTCATATAAGCCATCTGATCCTTAGCAGACACAAAACCAAACCCACTAATAAATCCCGGCTTGATGTAAAACGGCATTACAAGCAAACCTTCAGGGGACTTACCAAGACCAGATATGTTTTCTTGTAGCTGCTCCTCTAGCTCGTTCTTAAACCCAAACCCAAACCAATCAGCTAGTCCTCGGTTAAATACCTCTTGGCTTAGCCATAGGTTAAGTTCTGCCAGTCGACCTACGGCAAGTCTGTTTGCCGTGGGGTACATAGCTGCTTGGGCTTTAGTCCAAACTTTTTGTATTTTTTCGTAGTATCTATTGTAAAAATTGCAATAAGCAATGCGGTCTTCTGTATTTACAGACTTTACTTTAAGATCCTTGGAAAGGACATCTAAAAGCTCTTCCGGGTTTGAGATTTTGTACGCCTGCCCGTATAGTTGCAGACCTTCACATGCTAGTTTGCACTTGTCGCAATACATCCATCCTTCAAAGGGCAGCAGGCTGGAAACCAGCATATTTGCAGTTTTGCACTTAGGGCAACGCACATAAGAGCCAGCCTTAGCTGGGCCGTCGTAACCCAGAAGTTTTAAGATTTTTGTATAATGGAAGGTTGAGTAGAACTCTTCCGAAGGAACACCATCTATGAGTCGCTGGATTGACATAACTGATGACGTCTCTAAAAAGTACTATAATGCCTTCGTTAAGCAGGTTTCGATGCCGGAGTACGTAAAGGCAGCAAGCGTACCTACCAAGGAAGATTTGAACGACGTTCCATCCGATGCATTTGCAGATGGCTTCAACAGAAAGTTTGCCGTAAACACTAAAGCCAACTGCTGGTGCTCCGCTCTTTATTTCTACGGTAACCAGTGTAACACTTCAGGAACGAGTAAACAAGCTGAAGCAAAGTTGCTTAATGCTGCTCGTATCTGGGGAATTGCAGACGACGTAGCCAGCTTAAAGCAAGCATTTGAAATGCAAACTATTCCTGCATCTTATGCCATTTCTTTTGAATACAAAGGTGCAAAGGTAGAGCGTTGCCCGGACCACACTAAGGAAGCCGCCACTGCCAGCGCCGAGTGGCTATATAACAACAGAACTAAATTTCCACTGGCTGTTCAGAAGCGAGCTGCGGCAAGACTTGCAGCTAAAGCAGACTTCTTAAATATCACGACCAGCGCATCTACCTATCTAGACAAGTTGGTAAATCCTGAGACCTATGCAAACATTAATTGCAAGGTAGCCATGGCGATTACCGATCGTCTTAGCAGTATCTCTCCCATGCGTTGGAGTAGCCTAGAAGACGAGTTGCTTAAAATTGCCAATGATCTAAACGGCCGTCCTTTTGAGGTTTGCAATAGCGGAGAGCTTATCTCTACGGCTCTGGAGGCTCTGGACGTAAAGCACGGACTTAACACCAAGTGGGGGTCGGCTCTGCAGCATCCTGTGGAGGCCTGTCTGCGTGTCAACATGACCAAAGCTGCAGCGGCAGCAGACGCCGTAATTCACCTTACTACCGGCATGCCTGTAGATCTCACCAAGATCAGCGACCATCAATTGGAGAAGGGTCTTAAGATCGCCGGCGATGATTTCCTGTCTTACTGCCAGACCGACGGCTTTAATGTAGATAGAAGCAAAGCTGCCGAGATTCTGCCCACCCTGCCAAAACCAGAAGCGCGCAGATTTGAAGAAGCAATCAAGATGTCTGGGTATATGCCCGAGACTGCTGACGATCTGCTTGGTCGTTTATTTAAGGAGGCCAACATCGGCATGCCCCCCATGCAGCAGGGGCCGGTAGACGACACAAACCCCATGCCTGGAGAAGACGATGCTTCGTTTGAAGCTCGTATGAACGAAAAGAAAGAGCAAGCCAAACTAGATGCGCTTGATGCTCAGGCAGGATTAGCTGCTGTCAAGGCTCGACAGGCAAGACAGCAACATGAACAGAACGTTATTAACTCTCAAATGGGCGCAGCCCAAGGAATGTAATCATGATTAAAGTAGCAAACAACATTCAACGCATGTTAAATAAAAAAGCTGCGGAGCGTAACATTCCTCCGTATATTGCAAGACCTATGGATGCCGATAGACTTGCTCCAGAGAATTTCTATGCACGTCTACAAGGGAATATGCAGCTTAGAAACAGATTGATGAATAGAGATCTTAATAGTGCAATCGCCGGTCTGCATCAAGGCTACAGTAACATGGTAGGTCCGGATGGCATTCCTCTGCTATTGTCAAGAGCGGGCCAGTTTGCTACAGATACGCAGACCGCAGTTCCAATGCTTGCACAGGACTACAACAACACTCTAAACATGCAGACTCAGGCTATAAACCAGATGGGTGGCATAGGCGGCAACGCTCTTAACTATGTTGAGGCCAATATTCCTGAGGCTCAACGCCATGCTAGAAATACTGTAGATGCAGGTATGGCCGGACTTGATCAGATTGAGCCTCAGCTAGCAGCTCGGCAACAGGCACTTCAAAATCAAGCTCAGAGCTTAGGTGGCAAACTTAAGAGCATTGGTCAAGGTTTACTTAAGAACCCCCTTGGTCGGTGATATGAGGTGATATGCCAGTAAAGTCCGTAACATCTCAACAAACCTATGAGCAGCTGTGGAAAAGCAGAGACACCGTTGGGACCACGCTCCTCGTTATGGTCTTGGACTCGTACGGCCAGGAGATCTTTGATATGGATCCCCAGGCCTTCCGCCAAGAAATTGAAGAAGGTTTCGGGCTATCCGACATTCCTGCTATCAGCACAGACAAAGTTTGGGCTCTTTGGAATTCCCTTACGACGGATCTAGTGCACGTGGACGTCTCGACGTTCATGAACACAGCAAATCTACTAAGCGGAACGCCTATGAGCTACGACGTGTTTGATATTGCGGATGTGTACGAGTGCGCTTGGGCGATTACGGAGTTAACGATGCTGGACAGCAGTACTCCGGAGCGACTAGGTCCAGACGTACGTAGATACATCGGAGAGGTGTGCAAGGAGCAGGGGCTGTATAGACCGCCTCCAGTACTTGCAAAGGTTGCAGACATGGGCCCTGGGGACTTTGCGGCCAACGTGGAATCTCACGCAGATACCCAGGAAGCCATGCAGATGATGATTCAAAATCAATTAGCGTTTCAAGCAGACGTAAAAGCCTACGTAGACAGAAGAACTGCTAAAATGATGCTTGAACTAAATAACACTCCGCTGGTAAACAAGGACACCGGCACTTGGAATAAGTTTGTACAGAACTTTGCCAACGGACTTAGCAAATGATTTATTTTAGCAATAACCTTACACGCCTAGTGCACAAGATCGCCGCGGATAATACATCTTGCTGGGAAGGCTATAAGCAGGTAGGCAAGAAGATGAAGAACGGCAAACAAGTACCCAATTGCGTACCTGTAGCTAAAGCCGCAGAAACTAGAGAAGCCAGCAAGGAAAAATCCCTGCACGACTGGTTTGCACGAAAGGGAGAAAGTGGATCCCGTGGCGGCTGGGTTGACTGCAACTCCCCAGACGGCAACGGAGGGTATAGGGCTTGTGGAAGATCTGAAGGAGAAAGCCGCAAGAAGTATCCGGCCTGTCGCCCAACTCCCGGAGCCTGCAAGGAAAAGGGCAAAGGCGACTCTTGGGGTAAAAAGAGCGAAGAGGACAAAAAAGAAGATGCCTGCACTCGCAAAGTTAAGGCTAGATACGACGTTTGGCCTTCTGCTTACGCATCAGGTGCTCTGACTAAATGCCGACAAGTTGGTGCAGACAACTGGGGCAATAAGAAGAAAGAACCCGCAAAGAAAGCTAACTCTCTTGCCTCAGAGAGCATCCTAGATGTTCCCATTAAGTGCACGCCCGGCTTTGGTTGCAAACGATACTTTACCCCTGCAGAACAGGCTGAAGTAGATGTCGCTAAAGCTCGAATGTTTCCTATGTTGTTTCCAACGGAGGCAGATCCTATCTCCAGTCAGCTCTCCAGTCCTGCCTGGGCAGGGCTAGGAACCGGGCTAATGGGCGCTCTGCTAGGCGCCGGCGGTGGAGCAGGGGTTGGAGCTCTCCTGGAGAAGAGCGCCCCTGTAGGCGCCCTTATAGGCGGTGCAGCGGGCGGCCTAGGCGGATTGCTCTATGGCTATGGCAGCAGAGCAAGAAAGAATAAAGAGATTGAAGACCTAATGGAAGACCTGCCGGTGGGTGCTGATCTAGGGGAAGTCGAACTATTTAGCGATCCTAGACTCAAGGCACAGCTTGCAAGGGACTTCCAACGTCAACTTGTCAGAAGAGGATTAATGAGTTAATACGCACAACTGAATAGTGCTAAAACAAAACCCAGGGCCGAAACCCTGGGTTTTGCTATTTGTAGACTTGTCCTGAGTGGGAAGAACGCCTTCCCAATACCGTTCTCTGACGCGGCCTACAGTAGTCAGTATATCAACGATTTCTTGGTTCGCCAAATTCAAAGTTGGCTACGACTACGCCAGACTCCGTTACGGTTACTTCTGCCTCACCGCTGATTGGGAATACGGCCTCTACGCCATCGGCGTCAACCACAGCGTACTCTGCGGCCACAAGGACCTTGGCTACGCCGACTGGGCCCTTAGACGCTACGACTGCCTTGGCGGCATCGTCGACGCTTACAGAAACTTCAATAAGCGCTGCGTCTGAGACGCTCCAAACAATATTGCGAGCTGCAACATCAGCTCCACTGCTGAACTTAAACGATACGGTTACATCTACTTCTTGGGTGTTGTTAATTACGGCCATTACTCTCTGCTCCTAGGTGTGCCAAATGTGATGGTTGCCGATACAGGAGGGCACTTTCTCTTACATCGTGCCGCTACTATATCATAAATTATGGCAAAAATCACAGCTATATTTAATGCGACCGTAAGAGCAAAGAATACCAGTAGAGCAATATCCATTGTATGTCCTTGGCTTATTTAGACTTAGATTTTTTTGTTTTGAGTTTATCTATCTCTATCCTGGCACCAAGTTTATACAAGGCTTTGGAAATATCGTAGGCGGCTTTATCAATAGCTTCTTCGTCTAGATCCCAAAAGCATCCATGCAAACACTCATGTAAAAAGACCTCTAGTATCTCGCTCTGTTTGCGCAACCGGGAAGACAACTTAATGCTCTTGTTGACATACACGGGAGGATCTATCTCGCCCCTTACGCTTGAGCCTAGGTCAGTCTTAACCAGCTTCCACGTGTTGTTGCGCAACTTTATATTCATGGTGCCTCACAACCAAAAGATTACTGCCATTCTCTTAGGCTCGTTAGGTTCTTCGGATAGCGCTTGAGCCTTTAGTAAATCATATACTAAGCCGTGGCGATGCACCAAATATCGATTGTTGACAATAGAAAACTTATTAGGTATTTCTATTTCTAATTGTAATTGAGTCATAATGTCCGCAATTGTAGCAGTATCAAATCCAGATAGTTTTAAAGCTTCGCAGATAGGTAGCAGCTTTGGCTCCCAGTCTTGCTTTTTAATAAATAACTTTTCTTCGGATTTTGATAACGTACTCATAGATTAACAGACTTTTGATTCCATTGATTGGACAGCATCAACCAATAACCCTTATATGGATAGGGGTCTCCTGGGTTAGTGTTGCTATCTGCCGGTATAAACTTATTCATACCGTAGCCTGCAAAGCCTGCCTCTTTTACATAATTATAAACAAGCCTTTGAGCTTCAGGTGAAGTGAGCGCCATTTGCGCTGGACCTTCCACAAAGACACGGAGACCTTCTTGCGTAAGTTCATGTTTTTTATCTTTAGGAATTCTGACCATTTGCTGCCTCCAAAACCATAGCATCAATATCTACGCCGGAAGTTACGAACTTACGGACCGCAGAATATATCTCAGGATTAACTTCCCTCAACTTAGCTTCTAGTTTAAACAAGAGTTCGTGAGTCCTACCCGATTTCATTGCTTCCTGCTTAAAGCCGTGTAAATGCGTAACTTTCGCATCTCCAGATCCTTCTAAGACATTACGTTCTGTAAGCAGTTGAGCAATCGGCACTTTCAACTTATCTTGAATAATGTATGAAACCCAGAGCTGCTCAATCAAAGCAATGCTTTTCCCTAAAGTAACTCTTTGATCTTCCGTAGCGTAGTTAAATCCGTGATTGTCTTCAATAAACTGCTGCAGAGTATTTCCGTATTCATTTATTGCCTTCCAGTTATTGCCGCCAAACAGCGCCATATTTATAGGCATTCGGCTAGTCCAATAAGTTTGCATAAATGGCGGTAAGGTAAATCCCGCGTTAACTAAATTTTCATTGTACTCTTCGTACTTACCCCAGGCAAAAGTTTCCGAGTGAAAAGCCACTACGTCGTTAGCTAAAAAATTTGCCGGTAAGGCGTCCCAAAGAAAGAAATCTGTGTCGTAGTGGATAAACGGTTCGTGTATAGTTGAGTAGGCGTGCACCTTGCTATGCACCCAAAAACACGGATGAGAATCAAATGACTCTCCAACGCATTGAACTTCTGTATACGGCAGCTTGCAGGCTTCTGCTAACTCTTTGCCCAGCCTATCGGTAATAAACAAAAAGTCTTTGTGCTGTTTGCGTATTGTTGCAGCAGATAACGCCATAATATAAATGGCCGGCTTTATCAGCTCTGGACCTCCGACCATCTCAAGATATGGGCGAAGCTTGTCTGATCTAAAAGAGTGGATTGCTTTCATAGTTTATCGTAGCCGTAGCCAAATAAGAATAGACGATTCTGCTTGTACGTCTTTGTTGCGGGATCGTATATCATCCCGGACATAAGATTAGTCTCAGCAGAATTATAAATAGTTCCATATCTAGGTGTAGATGTAATTTGAAAACAAATACCATTAACGTACGGAGGGTCGCAAGGGCACAGCGGGAGGTCGGGCCACGGGGGGACGGAGCTACACGGAGGAGGACCTACGCACCTTGCAGTGGTGCAGGTGGGGATTACGTTGCCGTTTGCGTCCTGATAGGAGCTTTTGCAGTTCACGCAGCAAGCTACGGTCGGATCAGTGTCCTTCGGGGGAGGGGCGCAACTGGGATCGCAAGGACTAACTATAAGAACATTTTGATCTAAAGTGCACTCTTCGCAGTTATTACTAAACGAGCATATGTTGATAATATTACCGTTAACTTCGCTAGTTTCTTCTTCGCAGACTTGGCAGAATGCATTAGTAAGACATCCATCTTCTATAACCCTACAACAACACAATTGCACTGGAGGCGGCTCGCAGCAAGGTTTAGGCTCACAATCGGGAACACCGGTGCAGGCGCCGCCTGATGTACAGCCATCCCTTACAGGCCCACAGGGTGCACACGCCCAATTAGTGCATATGGTGTCTCCGCCGCTACACGCTTTTTCAGCGTCTTCGTCTGAAGGGACACATTGATTGCCGCCAAAGCCACCTGATGAACACGGTATCTCTGGGTAAAATGTGGCTGAGCATTCAATAAGACGATCTTGAATATCAAGATCAATGTCGTCTTGATTTGTGGTTTCCCCAAATCCAGGTTGCCATAGCGCACAGGTACACTCTTCCTCGGACCTGGCCCCAGCTCTATACTTTTTAGTGTACTCTATGATTTGAACAGGTCCCGGCACTGACGTACAGTCCGCCTCACTTATAATTGCTGTTTGGCATTCTCTTTGCAGAGTAACACTCAAGCAGCATAGTTTGCTACCTGCTGTCGAGTCTTCATTACAGCAGCACGGAATTGCTGGGTTATAGCTGCCCATTATCTCTCTATAAAGCTAAGGCCATGCGAGAACACCAATGTCTCTACCCCTAATGCTTTTTTAATTCTATCTAACTCTAAGTCTGATGCACCTTGGAGTTGCGAGATTAGCTGAGTAATAGCCTCGTTAGCCTTCTTCTTCTTAGCGCAGGCAGAGCACCCCTGACCTGAAGTGCTTGCCTCTACGGAGTCGTAAGCGGCTTTGATGGCAGGGCTGATTGCTCGCACCTCTGCGTTGTTGAGTAGGCCGTGAACCGTGGCATACGTCATTGCAAACTTTTTCATAGTAAACCTTAAAAGGATGGGGAGATGTGGCTTTCTGAACGTTGATTAGTGTATTTAGTAAGGATAGATAAGCCTTCAGCCAAAATATCAATCTGACTCTTCATAAGCTCTAAAGCCGAGTTAAGAGTCTCCTGGTTGTAGAAAACAAGATTCCAAGTGTGCGCTCTGTAAAAGTCTTGCCCAACATTAGGCGATGCTTTTCTAAATGTGGCAAAGTCTACAGCTTTAGCTATTCCGTAGAACACATCTACTTCCCCATCTAGAGTTTTCTTTCTTTTGATGAGTAGCAGATTTCCATCTGCCACCGAAGAGGTGCCCGTAATACCTGTGGTTATTTGTACTCGATAGTACGGATCTTGATTAGACTCTCGCACTACGGAAGTTATAAAGTTTGCAGTTAAGTTGCTCATTAGTACGATCCTCCGTCTAATACATCTTTTGCCCTAGTGGCTTCGTATCTGCCTGTTGTGGAGTTATATACTAATAAGTCTCCATTAAGGGATCCGGTTAGAGTAAACTGAGCGTTAATTGCCGTCAAATCAATTACGACGCCTGCGAAATTTAAAGTAAATAGTTTGCCATCAGCTAAGTTTAAAGCCAGTTCGCCAGGGTATAACTCAGCTGCCGTAGGTGTTACGCCAGACTGAATAGAGTACCTATGGATTACTGTGTTAAACTCGATTGGCATTTTCTGGCGATCCGAAGAACATTCCTGCTGAAGTTATGTTTCTCTGAGGCAGCATAGAGGTTAGTCCGGCAGTACCGGTATCTTCTTTGCACTCCCCATCAAAAGCTACTTGTTCGCTAAAGAACCAAACTATAGGGCATTCGCAGCCTTCGGGTGTTCCAGGCACAGCTTCCCCGGTGTTAGGGTTTATTGTCGGGGGAGTTACACCCCAGGGTACAAATCCATAAATAAGTACTTGAGTACCGAGCATGATAGGTACAGGTTTAAATCCCGCTTTTACTTGCTTTTCAAGATTTATACCTGGAGTTAGGAATCCAGGAAAGCCGCCAAAGGTATAACCAAATACGTTTTCTTTGATATTCCAAGCTTCGTCGTATTCAATCCCTACGTCGTAATCAGACCAAGACGCTATATTACAAAAAGGAAGACACATATTTGAGGCGACGACACATACAGATCTTGTCCAGTAATATTTCCATCCGGTGGCAAAGATGTCGCCATCGACGCCAGCGAAAGCCGTGGGATAAGATCCCGTTATCTCTGCAAGTATTGGACCTATTAAATTAAATTTTGCAACTTGAGAGCCAAACTTAGATCGAGCTTGGCACAACTCGTCGCAATTTCCAAGCTGGTTCATCTGCTGTATAGGCTTAGTTACAAAAGCGGCAGCGCCTGGCTCGTTGCTAAAAAAGTCTTGGGGAGTAGCGTACTTTGCGTCTTGAACAGGGCCTACTCGAACACAACCGCCGTATTGTGTATATCCAAATCCGCTTAAACTCGGAGAGCCTCCACCAGAAGCAATGCTAGGGGGCACCACAAGATTAAGATTTACTTGAGGTAAACACGCATCTCCAGAGATATAGGTAACCGAGCCTTCAAGTCTAATTGTTTGGTCCGGATCGTCCTCCTCAGTAGGCTCGTTTGTTATTTGCAGGCTTACAGGGTTACACCCAATTTCAGCAGGAGGCGGTGTTGGCCATGGCCGTCTAGCATTATCATTAACGCATTTAGGATTCTCAGGACCTTGATCAATACCTGGCGCGCATATACCTGTAGATATCTGCGTAGTATCGCAGTTTGCGGTCCCCGTAAGTGGAATGCAACCTGGACCGGTTACAGGCGGGATAGGAATACATTGATCTAGACTCATGGTGCTCCTTGAGTGTCACAATTAAACACGCTAGCATTACCGGCCGACTGAGGTAGACCTACATAGATAAAACGTATTATATCTGGAAACTGACTTACAACGGGTATAAACGCAGGAGCTACTTGTTCCAGCTCCATCTTTGTAAAAGAACTTACAACTAGCGGGGTTTCAGCCTTGATGTCAATGTTTCCGTTGCTATCAGGGTCTACGCCAGAAATGCTGTAAATTGCTTCATCACAGAGAATGTCTTTTGGACTTACTTTCTCAGCCCAGACTCCGCACAGCTCATCGCCAGAGTCATTAGCTCCCTGCTGTGCCCCAATAATGATTGTCTTTGTATCGGGAAGTACAGATATAGTGCAGTTATTTCCTGCTACTAACTTAACGTCCCCCAGAACGGGCAAAGATTCTGCACCATATCTATCGGTGGGCGTTTGCTGTAAAAGCGGTTTGGCAGACCTACAGGTAATTTGATGCACTCTATGATTGCTTAGAACCACTACTGTGCTCGGCTCAAAGGCAACATTTATAGCGACAGGTTGCTCTGCTGCAAAAGTTTGAAAAAGAGTTTGAGCCTTGTTTAGACAAATGTATCCTTCGACTTTATACCCAGATACTACAGGCCAGTCGTCTGAGTCAAAGTAATACCGTACAAACTCTTGTGTAGCGTAAGAGTCGTCAGCCACAGTAAGAGTCGTAGAACCCAGCACAATGTTGTCTACCTTAAGTTCTAGGAGTAGCTTTAACGGTTGCTCTGTTGCTTTATATAGCGACACCAAGGTGACTTTAGGTACGGCAGAAAAACTATCTCCTGCTACGTATATTTTAAAGTCCACTAAAGCAGAACGCAGAGCCTGAACTTGCTCAGTAGAGCCAGAGCTGAAGTCGACTAACGGATAGGCTATTTGATTAAATGCAGTATACATGTCATCCGCCCGCCATGCTGAATACCAAAGAATTACCTTCGGTAGTTATTCTAAAGGCCGGACGCATATCTGGCGCAGAGGGGAATAGGATTTTTGTCTTGAGAGCCAGTACAACAGAGCCGTCTGGCTTTTGCTTTAGCTTGCTTACAAAGGGTCCCAGCAACGCTCCCGCTGCAGATTTAACGTAGTGTACGATTGTTAAATTTTTAAGAAACACTCCGTTTAGATCTAATACTTCCGCTGGAGCAGAGTCGGGATTTACTACGCACTCGTATCTAGTAAAGTGGGGATCGCCTAAGATACTAATTTTAATAGTAGTACCATTAAGTCTTTCTACTTTAATACCTTCGTTGCCTGTAAATGTCACATTTGCAGATTTACTATTAATAGATTGAACTTGCGTCTCGGGTAGGTATTCACAGACAGCAGGTAGAAACGTAGCAGAGTCTGCCGTCAAGGAGTATTCGCCTTCGTCTACAGATTGCAGCAGTGAGCTTCTGGCGGGGTCTATCACTAGACATCCGGCTAGGACACTGCCATCGAAGACAGAGATTATGTCTTTTGTTTCCCCAAACTTAATTACAGCCTCGCCCAAAACAAATCCAGAACTTGCAGATATCTCAAGAGCGACCAGTGTATTTGTTCTTACCATCTTGCTGATATAGCAAGGTTGCTCTTCAGAGTAGTTCCCTCGTGCATAAATGCGAGCATCTACTATCCAGCTCTGCGGAATAAATCCACCGTCAAAAGTAAGGCTGCTGCTATCCATAAACGGATAGTTTCTATTGGAGTTAAGATTACGCCACTCTAAATGGGGAATAGGGTTCACGAAGTAGCTCCGAGTATGACGATAGATCTAATAGCAGATTCGCCGTTTGATCTAACATAAGTTTGAGTTTGCACGCCTCTACCGTCGCTGTCTAAAGTACCTGCTGCTAACAATAGCCCATTATTGTTAACTGCCCATACGTCATTAGGGGCTCCCTGAATTTCAACGTAATAACCGGGGTTAGATATATGCTCATATCTACCGTAGCTTTTACGTATATAGGTCCCGGCTTCCTCAAAACTATCTGGGGCCTGAATACCAACAATGAGTTGAGTAATTCCTAATTGATCGTAAATTGTTGTTGGCCCCAAGGTCATGTGATAGTCAGAGCCTTGGTAGACAATATCTGACTCGCTACGAAGGTTAGTAGCAACCGGACCAAATCCTACAAGGCTTGGGCCTGCGTTGTCGTAGAGTTGCCACTCAGACAGAACTTCGTCAACATGTAGATATAGCAACGTCTCGCCAAATGAGACTATGGGGGTATTACTCGTAAATACTGCTATACCTTCGCGAGTAGGATGCTGTTGCGTATAGGTAAATCTGTAAGACTGCACTAAGCCATTTACGATAATTTCAAATGTAAGTTTTGTATTGGGGCTTAAGGCCACTCTTGTAGGAGCTACCGTATAGGCTCTGGTTGTAAACTCTGTAAATCCTTGAGCAGTGCTGCAGTTTTCAGGTATATTAATGCGACCTTTGCAGAAGGCAGACAGCTCTAGATCAGAAGAAACAACAACTATTTCCTTATCTCCGGACCCCTCGTATCTAGCGTATAGGGGTTTATCCAATACGATTACTAGCTCTCTATCTTGCCCTTGAGGTACAAGTCCATTAATACTTTTAATAGCTGTAAATGCACAGGTGTTTGATTCCGGTCTACCGCCACATTGCCCAAGATAGGATTGCAGGCTTTGCCGTATCTCACCTTTAGTACCGCTAAATTGAATAGCAAGGCCCTTGTTATCAGGCACCACTTCAATTCCGTTTTGCCCTACTAGCTGAACTTGCCCGTCTACTGCTGTATTGAAGTTAAGACGGCCGATGCTAGTAACGCCGCCGTATTCGTAGCGAGTTACGCATTGGTCTGAAATCATGGAAGCCTGAGGTCCAGAGAAAGACCAAGATCCCGGATTAAGAATTCCAGATCCAAATACAACCCAACCGCCTACACCAGGCACATCGGACTGAATTTCAACTACAGATCCTGGCAGGCTAGAACTACGACGTACCTGTACTGTAGCTAAAACAAACGCACCTAATACTGAGTATTGCTCATTGGTAAGTGTTGCCGCTGGAGTATTTGGCGAGAATGGATGCGTCTGAGATCCCATGATTGTTAAAGTGACGAGCGCATTAGTCACTTTAATGCTGGCAATAAACGCACATGCAGCAATAGACCCTGGCAAAATTAGCTTAATGTCCGATAGCAAAGAATTTACAGCCGATACATCTGTATTAGCATAAGGCTCAAATGTAGCTCTATCGTCTACCGGATATGGGCGGTACTCGTTATCGTTAAGAAAATCTCTGCTAACTACTTTCATGGTATTCCTTATAGCAGCAAGGTTGTCGCAGTTTCAAAAGCTTCTGCTGGAATATCGACTTCTTCATCCGCCGCATCTACAGCCTTGCACTTAGTTACAAATGCTCCGGGTTCTCCTGCCGCAGGAGGGGTGTACTTTACTACAACCTGCACTGCACCGGTATATTGAGCAGGAATGGTTCCCAGCGACGCCTCAAACTGACCAGTAAGATTCAGAGAGACGGGAGCTTCTGAAACAGTAGTCCAAGCGTTGTCTGCAAAAGTTCTATAAATTAATGTAAGAGACCCTTGCCCGTAAACTGCATCTGAGAACTTGATAGCCAGGCTTCCATCTGATCCTGCAGTTATATAAGATCCGGTTGCCGGAGGACAGGGATTTACTGATTTCCTATTTGGAGACATCGCTACTGTTTTAACTATGTTTTGAGCGATGGTTCTATTTTGTGCTGGGCCGCAGGGAGACCCTGGAGAACTGCCGAGGTAACTAAAGGTAAGGGCGATTTTTATGTAACCAGGTGTTCCATTAAGATTAACAATTTTTCTGAAGATAGGGTCTACGATGACTATGCCCGAAGTCATCATTAGATAGCCAGTACAAGAAGGAATATCTGTAAAACTATCTAACTGACAAGGAGACGACCCCCCTGACGCAAATTGCGTTAGATCTACGGTAGTTTCAACTACGCCTTGTGACTCTACCCTAAATTGTAATCCCCTTGATGTTGGATTTAAATTTTTATAGTATAAATACGAAGCCTCTGAAATCGGAATGACGGCGAGAGGTTGACCTTGGCTAATGGTGTATTCGTTGCCGTTTTCGTCAGTAGCGGACATATCACTATTTGCCGTAACAGCATGCTTTAGTTTCATTTCAAGCGCTCGGATGGTGTCTCCGGTGTTGTTTTCCGCCATAGCCTGGATTTGAAGCTTAAAGTTTTGCTGAGGCCACGTTCTGAATCGCGGCGTAAACGAACCAGAGGTAGAGCAACAGGCTGCCCTATTCTTAAACTGCTGGGATACGCTGTTGTACTCCGTGATAAGTTCTTTAAGTTTCTTTACCATCTTGTAGTACAGCAGCGCTACACCTTTAATGTACTCTGAGGTGTCTTTGTAGTCTTGACAACGACAGCAAGGGGCGCAGTGTGCGTTTACAGCAATTTGTGGGTCGCCGCTTGTTGGCAGATATCGGCTATCTACCGTTATGCAGTCCGCAGACTTAGCCTGAAATCCGTACTCCCCCTTGTCGTTTGCTTCTTGTCCATTAATACGTCTAAGGACATCGTCAGGCTCTATGGCATTGTCGCAGGGCACTAGTCCTGCTCCAGCGCCGGGGCTTACAGCAAAAGATACGTTTACAGGATCTTCTGCAGCGTAGTCTAAAGAGTAGTTATAGCCTTCGGTAATCCAGATGGGCTTAGTGGGCAGTAGGTTGTTGTTTACGTCCACCGCTACAGCTCCAAGCTCTGGTTCTAGGCAGAATGGAGCAAGCGAGTAAGTGCTAATAGGATAGGAGTCGAATCCCACGTCCTCTAAAATTACGTAGGTTATGTAGACGCCTTTTTCGGTATCTGCTAACAGACCGTGGGTATATCCGCCTACGGACTCTTCGGTTATGTAGAATCTAGCCGTAGACGAATACGAGCCACCTGTGGTTGAGGTGGCGATTTCAAAGTTTTGTCTTGTAAATAAAGGACCAGATCCAGTTATTACATTGCACTTTAGTCTAGGCCCTGCCCCTAAAGTTGGAGTAATAGTTACGTGCTCCAGATAAGCCATGCTTGGGCTGAATGAACCAAATGCTTTAAAAGCAATAATAGGAGGATTGCCACTAGCTGCCGTTGTTAAAAACGGCAAGCCATTAGCCTCGCACTCCTCAAGAAAGCCTGCAGCGTATTTACGTAGTGTCATATCAACCTGGATCCTGCGCGCAGCTAGTTGGGTCAATAGAAGAGCTAAGACATATGTTCTGTAGATTGGCTACAGCTGAGGCTAATTGCGTGATTTGCAAAGCAAGCTCTGTAAGTCGATTATTCAGGTTTTCAGTATCAGTTACGACAACCTGCAACTCGTTACAACCACAGCAAGGCTTTGCGCAAGTATCCGATATGCTGATACCGTCGCTGCTTGTTACGACAGAGACACAGTCTCCGCCGACGATAGCAATGTTTCCTTGAGCGTCACCTTGTAACCCGTTTATTGTTCGAATACAGGGGCTTAGTTCAATATCGTTGCAGTCACAAGTTTCTGCCAGGCCGCCTCCGTCTACAGCATTGAACCGTAAAGAGCTGTACTCAGACGAGGAAGTAACTGCGATACTGTGATTCGACCCGCTTTGTAGCGAGATCTGGCCCGACAGAACTGGTGTAGTAAACCCGGAGTTAACAACTCTAATTCCACTAATTCTCTTAAGCCCAAAGCTGACAACCGTTGACTCTAGCCGAGAGCCCGCTAGATTAAAGGTAAGAGTGCCTACGGCACCTTGTAGCTTTGTTACGTCTCCGATAACCGCCACGCCGGAGATCTGAGAAAAATCATAGATAGAACTGGAGGAGATACCCTTAATCGTCACTGAGGTATTTTGCGTAAACCCCGCAAATGCCACAGGAGAGGATACGGCAATACTCGGAGCCTGGAACTCTCCGTCGTACCCCAACTCAAAGACAAAGCCTTGAGGATAAACCGTAATGGAGCTTATATAGAAGCCGGCAGGTTTAAGTCCAGCTATATAGGGTACCGCTAACTTCATATCAACAAACAACTCGTTTGGGATTTCAAACGAGGAGTTGTTGGCTTGTTGTGTTGCTAGCTGACTAAGAGGATAGTTTCTTAGTGAGTTTGAGTTTAGCCATTCAGTTCCAATTATTGCAGACATAAAGCCTCCAAGCCAGGAAGCCTAGTTTACTGAACGCCTGGCTTATCTCAATTTTAAGTAAACTTTATAAATCTATATCGCAGAGAAACAATTCCTAGCTTACCTGTGTAGGCGTCCGATGACGATCGAGCAAGACGGAAGAATATCTCGCCTCCTGCGTATGCGGTGTCCAGCTCCACGGTTTTAATAAAGTAGTCTTTAGGGATTGCCGTTCCATTTAGGATTGGCAATCCCCCAGAAATTGCGCCACTCGTAACATGAGTAGAGTTTGTTAGATTGTACTTTTGCGCAGTCGGTGGTGGCTTCATGTTTACCCAGCTAAGCTCTAAGTTAGGCATAGCTGAGGCGCCAGAAGCATGCAGCGCCAAGAATGTAATAACAAGATTTAATTTGTAGTTACCGTCTAGATAAGCAGGAATATCCACCTTGCCAAGAATTGACGAATTTTTAGCAGGCGGCATTGAAGAATAGAAGACATTTGTTGCCGAGTCCTTCTCAATAAGGACATCGTCAATTGTCAAGATATCTGGCTGCCCTTCCAGCTTACCGTCAAGACCCACAACCCCAACTGTTACTTCGCCTTGACCTCCGGCAAATGTGGAGTTGAGGCTTATGTTTGTACCTGCAATAAGCCTCTCTACCACACGGCCACGCTTCATCATGAAGTTGGTAATGTCCTTGACGACCAGAGATCCAGGCTCTGTATTAGAAGCATCAGTAACCGTAAAGCCTGCCTTGATAATCAGTGGGCCGTTTGTCGCAGGTCTGCCGTCTGGGTCTGTAATTGTAATTGGCGAATCTGCAGGTGTCTCCAAGCTGGTTACAACCTTGATGCCACCGCTTACCAGCTTGGTGTACACCAAGGTGAGATCAACAGGGGGTACGATTTCAGTAGCGTCGGTTAGAGACCAATCGCCAAACTTTATGTTGGTGTCTGGCAGCACATGCTTAGGGCCAACCTTATTCCATGGTACCGTTAGGAACGGATCGGCCCACCAAATGCCATTACTGCCGGCTTTGACAGTTGTGTCTGGTAAAGCTATACCGTTCTTGGATACGACATATGCACCAACTACTGTTTCTGGAAATAGTTGATGTAGGACTTTATCTGCCGCAAAGTTATAACCGTACTTTGCGGTCGGAGGAATGATTGAGTCTGGGAAGTACTGAGCTGTAGCTGGCATCCAACCCGGTAGAGTTGAGTCTACGTATGCACTCTTAATTAAGTACCCTAAATTGGGCGAAGTGCCGTCAATCGGGGAGATGTAGGATGTAATACCAGCCGCTGTTGAGATGTCTGCGCCGTAGCTAATTCTATATCCTGTGGCGGTATTGGGTACTTTTACGGCAAGGCCTGTGCCCGCAGCAGCTTTAAATACTAAATCATAGTCCGCACTTTTTGCGTTAAGTTGCTGAATACCGTACTTAGTTAGTACAACGTCTACGAGACGTAACTCATTTGAGGTGAGCGAGTGCACTTTGCCAGTAAGGTAGATGTCTCCTACAGTGTCAGGAGTTCCATAAGAGTGGCTGTACAGCTGAACTGTAGTGCCTACTGTTAGGGCAGAAGCGGCACCTGCTGGGAAGTTTTCTGGTGCTCCACCCGAGACGCGCTGTAGAATAAGCTCTGGGGTGGCAGGCCTTGCAGTCAATTGAAAGCGAAGGGCCTGAGTATCCAGAGGCGAAGTGATTGGCGGACGAACCAAAAGGTGCGTATTGTCAAGCAGGGTGCAAATAGGGATATTCAGTAAGCCAGGCTTAGGTGTCAGAGAGCCGGCAGTTGCAGACCCTGAGGCCAGATACAGCACTCCACGATCTGCAGGATTTAAAAGAAGATTAGAGACGATAGATTCGCCGGTGCAGTCGATAGCTATGTAGAGAGAAGGATCAACCAAGCCTTCTACTACGATGACGCCGGAGTTAGCGGTATCCTTGTATACGACGATACCGGCAACCGTAGAAGCTTCTGAGGCTTGCAGATAGCCATCCTTGTACTCCATGTCAGCATAAGCTGGAGCAAATTTTGCAGATACCGAATTGAAGTAAACCGCATGTCCGGTCTTTACGTCGTCCGTAAATGGAGCGCCGGATATGAAGATCGCAGCTGCCAGACTTTGTGCATCCTGGCGATCCTTGAGGTGCTGGGTGCGATAAGACAGCTGAGCAATAGCGCGATTGGCCACCTCAGCGGTGATGGGCTCACCGTTTTTAATCGTCTCAATTACGCTTTGCCAGGGTTGAATGGAGCTCATAGGATTATGGTGCCGTTACGCTTACGGTGAGTGGGAAGGTTACGAACAATTCAGAGCTAGCAGTTTTGGTAAGGCGCTCTCCAACTGCGGTAAAGTAAGCTCTGGCTAAGACAACATCGGAACTAGGTTCGCTCTCATCTACGGCTAGCACAAGTGCTGCCCCATAGCAGATAGAGTTTGTGCCAAAAGCTTCTCCAGCCAACTGCCCGGCCGAAGTGCCGCTAGATTGTCCAAAGAAGTTAGTAGACGTTGTGTATACGCTGCCCGCTACAGACGAGACTATATTTGGATCTCTAATGGCTTGGACTCTCAGATAGTTTTTACCTGATAGCTGCTTATAGTAGTCTTTAGGATTTGAAAAATTAGGAATATTAGCAGCAGTTGTATATTGAGTTGGAACATTGTTACCCGTATTTGTGTACTCTAGATATAAGTACATTTTATGCGGTTGCTCGGCAACGGCTTTGGCAATTCCTAAAGGGAGTTCTGCTGTGAATGTTGTGACCATTATTAATATCCGTAGGTGGAGTATTTTACCCGGGAAGTGGCTTTAACAGAAACCTGGCTTTCGTTTATAGCAAGAGCTGGAGTAATGACGCTATATGAGACTTTGCAGTTAAAGCCAAAAGCGGTGCCTGCAAGTATAGGCTCCGCTATATTAATATTAGTAAATATTAAAACTTTCACATCAACAGGCAGTGTTTGCCTAAAAACTTTAAGTGCAGCAGCTGCAGGGCCCTGAATATCTGCCTTGATAATAATCATAGAACTAGCAATTGCTAGCTCTTTACCGTACTTAAAAGTTTTACGATCTCTGTAAGGAGCCGGTATAGCTTCCGTTACATAAACATCTTTATCGTGGATGATCTGTAGGCTGCTAGTTAGCGAAGTACCTTGTGGAATGGCTTGCCCTACTTTAAGTGCGTTTATTTTAGCTGTAGGAGCAGCGTATCCTGCCTTATCAGTAACCACAACTGTAGTGGGCCCATCTGCATAAACCAGTTCAACCTGCTCGTCATTTTGTGTGACTGGGGAGTTAGCGCAAGAGCCTAACATAGTCAGCATATCTAAGTAGTTGGGACCGTATGATCCTAGTCTCCAAATATGCTTAAATGGGACAACAGAATACACCTCGTCCGATAGAGCTACGCCTAAAGCGTAACCTAGTCTGCTGGTAGTAAATCCTGCTTCTTTTACAACATTTCTAGCGTAGAAAACAGTTTCTTTTCCATCTAGTCTAAGGGGAGTTCTAAAGTACAGCTTATTGTTTTCAACTTTATAATCTATATTTTCGGTAAGCACTTTTGTAGGCTGCGCTATATCGTCATATAAAAATGGGATAGACAGTAACTCTTCTGGCAGGTCGTAAGTTATAACGTCGGTATTTAGTTGACCGTAACTGTAAATTATTGGATAGGGTCCATACTTCTTATTAGGATCCCCATGCTCAATTTTTGTTTGATTGTAATAGCTAAAAACAAATTTAGTCCAACTAGTAGTGCGTCCTGCGGGAATCTCCTGATTGCCTACAGACTTAACCAGGTCACTGACGTTTTGCTCCGACTGCTCATGCGTTACAAGCTGTCCTCTGACAAGCTGACGCAGTAGAGCACCATTGCCAAATAGCCGGCCCCAGAACGAGCCTAGTAAGTTTAAAAGCCGTTTGGCGTATAGCTTTGTCATGAGGTGGCGCACTCCACGATGGAGATGTCAATAAGAGCAGACTCAAGGAAGAACGCCAAGGTATTTTGAGTTAAGCCGCGCAAAGGCATCTTAGGCGGCTTAAGAGCATCTGAAGAGTAGATGATGTCCTTTTGCAGCTTGGGACCTATGACTACACCATAGAGGTGTACAGGTAGATCTATCACGTAACCTTCTGGTATGTTCTGATAGGCTGTGTGTATAAGGGCGCTGGCAGGAATGGATTTACCCATTTCAAAAGAATTGAACTTAGAGACTAAAGCTGCCTTGAGAGCATTGATGTCTGGATCTTGCGCTCCTGCTGGTTTAATTAAGCGCATTTCAAGACTGCACATTCCCGGAATAGGAGCGTGTACCAGCATGTCAGCGCTCAAACTTCGTTCTGCAGCAGAGTCTACGTAGTTTTGTATCTCAACGATGTTTGGCATCTTGAGGTACTCAATGTAGAAGTAGAAGAAATCCACCACTCCTTCATTTTGACTTAAAAAAACATTAGCAGGCCCATAAGGAGCTGAAGGATAGGGGGCACCAGTAGACGTCTCTACATACTCAAAAGGCAGCCAAGAATTTGGATTTTCTACTGTGCCATTTTCTATACGGTCTAAGGCTTGAGCGGTTGCCGCTTCCTTGATCTGCGGATATGGAACCAAGAATCTAATAGTTGCTTTTTGATAGGCCGTAAAGGCAGCAGACTCTATGTTTGGAACTAGGTGTCGAGTATTGCCGTCCAGGGTTCTGATATCGGATACAAGTTCAAGTCCTGCCTGTTGAGTAAGATTGGACTTGATACTTTCCACGGAATACATGCCGGCGGCTTTAGAGGCCGGCAGCACGATTTCAAACAAAGCCTCTTGATTGGCTACGTCGTAAGAAATCATTTGAGCCGCAACCTTCTCCTGTATACGGGAGGGGTAGGCTGCAGTCTTTACAAATAAATCCACCCTGCCACCAATGTGAACGCCATCTACCAGGTCCCGGGTCATCTCTGGGTCTAGGAAGCCCACTACGCCTACATCTTTGACTCCAGAGAATTCAGCTTTAATTTTAGCTTTGATGTGATCTCTGCCTCCGAATACTTTGCCCATAACGCCAGCTTTGGCTTTGGCAAGTAGAGCAACGTTGTCGTCAGCATCTGCTCCACCTGTAAAATCAGAATCAGCCTTTGCAGACACCAGCGTGGAAATAGTTGGAGTGACGCCTGTAACTGTTGTTGTTGCTCGAATGTTTCCAGAAGAACCAGAATCTACGGCAATTAAATCAATAGTTGCTGTAAACAAAGATCCGGATGCTTCTAAGATGCGTTGATTGGAGGCTCCGGTGTAATTAGCCTCAGAAACAAGAACGTAGGATCCTGCTGGGCGGAATAGTAAACCGCCCAAAGTAAAACGCATATCCGGCGTAATTACAGTTGAGTTAGCCGACGAAAAGAAAAGTCTTACTATTCCGTTAGCTGTAGATCCTTCTGCACGACTTACATTGAAGTTGGACAGTACTCGTTCTACTTGAGTATCGTCTACATCATTAGGACTTCTGCTAATTTCAAGCAGACTGCTAGAGATAAGAGCCAAATCAATCTGCTCTTGTATTCGCGTTTCAAGATGGGCATATAGTTTTACAACCAAGTCCCGAAGCACTGTACCTGCAGACAGGTCAATGGTGGGGTAGGCTGCCTTTACAAATGCGATAATCTGCTCCTCTTTTGAGAAGACAGCATCGGGGGATTGATCAGCGAGTGGAGTTTCCATATTACACCGTTGAAATGGCGACAGGCACCAGGATTACCGAAGAGTCCTCAAACGAAAACCGGAGAGACATAATTGCCGAGTCCAAGGTAACCGTAAGGCCTTCCAGCTGGACGTCAAGCAGAGCCTCATCCGGTGTAGGCTCAAGTACAGAACTTTTAATGTAGTTTAAGATGTCGTCTTTTTCTGCGTAGAACGCAAACGACAAAGCTAAGGTAGTGTGTATCTGTCCGCTAAATAAGTTAGATACAAATCTTGTTCCGTACGTAGGCTCACTGGGCACAGACCCCTGCTCTGTCATCAGGAACTTAAAGAACTTTTGTGCAACCTTATACGGGCCTGCAATAACAGATCCTGAGTTAGATATCGTAACGTTGACTGGGCCCAGGCCGCCATAAGCGGGAGTCTCCAGTGCGCATATATCAGAGATCTTGCCAAGATATGACTGGCTGACGGCCATTAGCTTTGTGCCTCCTCAACAGCTAGGAACTTCTCTACGTTGTCCTGCATGTTGGCTAATAGTCCAGACTTATCCGTTTGAATGTTTTTACGACGGCCCGCTTCATCCAGTATTCTGTGAATTCGGCCTGAGTAGCGAAATGCCATATCTCTGTGCGCAACTGCTATCAAGTCATGCTGCATTTGCTGCTTCATAGCATCAAATGCTTTAAACTTTTGGCTAACCGTCGATATAAACTGCTGTGCAAGTTCGTTTCTATTGAAGCGAGTTGCTAACTCTTCAAAGTTGTTATTAAACTCCTTGGGCTCCCATAGAAGTCTAAATGCTCCAGACCCAAGAACTCCGCCACCATTGGCTGAATTCTTGGTCGCCTCTTTCAGAGCGTCAAATACTTTTTGAGTTACTGAATTCACTGACCCCTCCTACTGAGTTGGGCGTATTCATCCAGTCGTGCGGCGATTGTTGTAGTGAGTTGGCTGACTCTGCCTGGGCTGATTCTTAGTCTCTTGGCAATGTCGTTATTGCTCATTATCTTCTTACCATTGTAGCCCAGCTTATGCTCCATGATGACCTGCTCCTGCGGTGTAAAGGAGCTGTACATGGTGTCTAGCACGTCTTTCTGAAAACCGGGATTCTTGGCTACGGTGATTTCCTGAGAGGTCACGGGATTTTCGCCAGTAAAGGCCGTGGAGCTTTCGCTGAAGACCCGCTTGTCCATTCCGCGCACTTTGTTGATCTGTCGGATCGACATACCAGTCAGGTCAGATAGTTCTCCATCGCTGGGAACTCGACCTTTGTTCTCATAAAAATCAGCTTCAAATTTCTTGAGAGCGCTGATTTGCTGATAGGCTCTTTCTGGGACTGGAGATGGACTCAGCTCCCGGGAGTACCTGTTCAGAGGCTGCAGCTGGGTATAGATCCAACTCCGCAATGAAGAGCCGGAATTAGGGGTGTATTTTTTTATGGCTTTGGCTGCCAGCAGCTTTGCTCTGGTTTTTACGGCCGGTCCTGCATTCAATCCTGAGTAGGCGTAAACAGCCTTATCGATATCGGGATTCAGCTGATCCAACATCGCCTGCATCTGGCTGCTATCCTGGGTTTTAGCCCAAGTCGCATACATGTCATCCAGAGATAGTTTTTTAATTGGTACAGGATCCATAGGTCTATTTTACACTTTTTTCAGAGGAGATTCAGTATTTTTGGGTTTGTTTTGGAATAGGGCTGCTTCTTCGCCGCTATCAGAAATACCAAACATATCGATGTCTTGACTCTCCATGAGATGCCGCAGTCTATAGGACGTAGATATTCTGTTGCTGGACGCGGATAGCGTGTAAGTAACGGATTCTACTATACCTCGCTTTACCCAGTTTTTAGCAAGACCGGAGACGTTAGCGCCAGACTGAGAGCCACCGGATCTGTACACCTTCACACAATCCCCTGGGGCAATATCCAGTCTAAATCCGCAAAGCACGTCTTGAGTCTTGGTAGCAAATACTTTTGAGAAATAATAAGACTTTGCGACCTCGTCTGCAAAACCCTTGGGAATTGAATGCTGAGTGTTGTTTGTTTTTGCGGATGTAGGGCTGGTGACAGGCACTATGCCAACTTTGGATTTAAACTGCCCATCCGGAGCCTGGCTAGTATGAACGCTGCTCAGATAGTCCGGAGTGGGGAATACGATAAACGGACCACCATCTACCTTGCCCTGTAAGGGGGCCGTGTACTGACCTATAAAGTTATTCTCAACCACTGTCTTATCTATGTTAACGATAGATGAGCTGATGCCCCCGCCATACATGATGGCACCAACAGGCAGAAGAGCGGGGTTGGCGGATCCTCCGCCAAAATCACACTCAAAGTCCGGCACCTCGACATCTACGGAGCCTAGGGGATTATATGACATGACTAGGCACTCATCTACTCTTGGCGCAAGCACTCCGCCGAAACTTGAGATAAGAGTGACTACTTTTTCAAAAGCTGTGCTTCCCCCTGTGCCAGTGAATATCACCGTGCCTACCAGCTCGTTAATGGCATGCGTCACCAGGGTCGACTGCCCGAGTGCGCCAGAAGCTTTTGAGTTCAACTTAAATTTGCCTTTAGATACCAGTCTACCTAAAGCAGTAACTGCCGCAGAGTTATTGGAGGGAGTACTGGTATCTCGAAATCTGCGCAAAGGCTGGCTGGCTTTATACACAGCTGCAGGGCGTATGATCCCCTCCCACCAGTCTTTGTTGACATAATCAGTATCGGCAACAACCTGGCCATCCGCTATGAAAGTAGGTTGTGAATGCTCCTTGGACGGCAGGGAAGAATCTTGTAGCGTAAACCAAGAGTCTGGGGCGTTTTTATCAAAGTCTCCGCAAGCAAATGACGCTAAATCTAAATCGTACATCCAGTGTATTAGCACCACGGTAGTCGCCACACCTGTAGTGCTGAAGTCTGCAGAACTGGACAGGACGTATCCGTCAAACAAGACAGTATCAACATCGCCGCTCGGAGTGGCTTTAGAGCCGCTTGGATGGGCCTTACCTACGCCTTTTACCTTCAGCTGAGCCGGCTTTCTACCAGTCAGATCCGAGGGCTCAAGCAGCTGAGATCCGCCTGATGCGTTTGGGTTGTTAAATGTAACTCCAGAGGGTACGACTACCCTAGCAATAGGAATTTGATTGAGGATAAATTCAACAACGGCGTCCACCACGGGTACGGTCTTTCCGTTTACCACCAGGTCTACTGATAGTTTGTATGCGGCATGCTCCGGACTGATCGCGTTGCTTGCCATCAGAGTTCATTCACCGCAAGGATAAAGGCAGCAATTGCGTCCTCGACTGCTATCCCTTGAGCAATCGTATCCGCATATTCAGAGTTATTGTAGGTAAGTCGCGACACCAGATCCGGCTTTGACTTTATAGCGTTATATATCGGCATGCAGTCTCCGGAATACGGAGTTCTGATGTAGCCGACCAGAGATATCTCATCTCCGGTGCCTGCAGAGCATTTGAAGCCTAAGGAGTATCCGGAAGTACCTACTGCAGTATTAGCTAGAGTCGAGCTGAACTGAGCTACTAGCAAGCCATTGACGCTGAAGCTGAGGCTGGGGTATGTACCATCAACTGACACTCGCCAAAAGTTTCTATGCGGATCCTGCTCCGATGTTTTCAGCAAAGTATAGGTTAAGCTAGGGCTGATGGACTCTACGGTCAATCTATCTGGCTCATCAAAGATAGGCGCGGCAGAATCCAGCTGAGCGAGATAGGAGCGCCAATTAATACGATCTGCGAATCGACTGGATCTCAGTATTTGAGCCAGATGCCTTACCCTGCGACCTACAAACTCCGGGTCATCTGAGTCCAGCCCCAGAATCTGAGCTGCCTGCGATAGTTCAGGTGCGCTCTGTGTCAACGAGCTGTCTGAGATAGGGGGAACCCCAAATGCAAAAGGCAGATCGGAACGCCCTGCCAGCATCCTGGTAAACGGCGCATCTACTGGAATAGGATTTGTGCTTGAGAAAAATAGCATACTATTCCTTGGGAATGATTGACATTGTAATGCTGAACTTGGCAAAGCCGAAATCAGCAGCGCCACTACCGATTTCAAGCGTCATGCCTTCTATGAATCCCTTAAGGGTCACGGGAGGCAGACTCAGTGTCACCGGACTTGTAACAGCCTGAAAGTTAGATGCCTTATTGTTGTTGTAAAAGTTTATGATCTTTTCTGCTGCGGTGTAGTCCCTGGCGCCTCCGCCGCAAACAGATGCAGGCAAAGCGAGCCCGCTTACAATCGCCTTGGACATTTCGTTGCCCAGAGGGTAGATGTACAGAGCCTTGCCTAAAGTGCTAAAGTACGCAATTCGCGTTTGCTGACTTACGGCTATAGACGATATAAGCACATTGGCATCACCTCCGACTAAGGCGGAGTTGCCGGTAAGCTCTATGCTGGCCATCTGCCCAGGGGTTGCGCTTTCGATTCTTACGACTGCGCCTGTTGAACGTGGAAATAGATCTGGCATTATGCAACCTTTTCGTTAAGGCTCTTGAGGGCTTCCGCACTCACGCCGAGCTTGTCTGCCATGAGCCTGTTCACAGCAAGCAGATCTGTTAAAGTTTTAGCGCTTGAGACCATGGCTTTTTGAGAATCATCAGTTTGCTTTTGCTGCTCGGTCTGCCTCTCTCTCGCAGCCTTATCTTGTTCGATTATGTCTTTTTCTACCTTGGATTTAAACTCTTCTATTTTCTTAGCTCTCTCTTCTTCGCTGGAGCCTAAAATCTCTTGGAATGACGTCATGTCTGCCTTGCGTCGTTCCAGGATTTCTACGCGCGCTTTATCTCCCGATTGAGTGGCTGCAGCCAGTTCTGCCTCAATGTTGCTCAACTCTTTAGTCACGGCATCCTTCATTCCAGGGGTCGTGACGTTGGAAGCAGATTGAATAAGCTCTACAAAGCTAAATCCTTCCTGATCTACGGCGGCTTCAGCCTCTGTTTGAGATAGACCCGCCTTAACCTTTTCTGCAACCTTACTATCTCTGATTTGCTTTAAGCCCTCACTAAGAGCCTCTTGTACCCCAGGCTTTGGAGTAAAGGCCTCATTCAAGGCGCGTTGATTCTCGGCAATTGCTGTAGCCGTAATCTCCATTGTCGTCATACCGCCATGCAAGGCTCGCTCGGCTTCCTCAGCCTGTCTAATTCCGGCTGTTCGCATGGTGCCCTTGTCGGAGGCCAGGCCGAATCTACCCATTCTCTCTCCCAGATTGGACATCATGGCGTTTCTCTGAGAAGTTGTGATGGCGCCAGACTGAGTCAGGGTATCCAGCAAGGCTATTCTGTCCGCTTGGCTCGGTAGCTTGTTGAAGGCTGCCGTAAATTGCGTGAAGTCCATATTTGCAATCTGTTCGTCTGTCATTTTAAAAGCGGTCTTCAATTTCGCACTTGCGACAGTAGTCATATCCTTGACCATTCTCTCGGCGTCAAAACCCTGCTCTTGGAACGCTCTCTTGACTGCACCGGTAACGCTGACTTTCTCGTTCTGTGCGTAGAACCTGTTTATGTCGTTCATGGCAAGGGACATGCCTGTAGCAACAGCTTCCCTGCCGGTGAATGCCGCAAGATTGACTCCCTGCTTGCTTGCCAGCAGTTGATTTACGGCACCAGGATCTATGTCCTTGCCTGCTCTGAAGTCGTTTAAGAAACCCTGAGCTTCTTGCTCAGAAACCACACCGGCGTTTATCGCAAGCTGAAGAGATGCAAATGCCTGCACAGATGGGTTCTCCATGCCCTTAGCTGCCACGTCGCGAGACAGCGCCAAGGCTTGGTCCATAGTCATCGGCGTACCCATGGTCCTGGATAGGGCAACTCTTGACATTGCCGCAGTGCCCATTGCGATTCCGGCGCTGCCACCCATTCCCAGGTCTTGAGCCAGTTGGCTGGCGGTCTGCAGTACAGCTATGGATCCTCGGGCATCCTGGCCTGCAAATCTGCCTATCTGCACAGCCTGCTCCACCTGCTGCATCATGGTGGCGCCGGCCTTTCTTTGAGCGTCTGCTCTCAGGAAGTCTTCCGTTCGCTGATCCATGGTTCCGCCAAAGTTTCTGCGCATCTGCTGGAACTCCCTACCAGCAGCATTTGCCAACTCTTCTCCGAATCGACCACCGTACATGCTCTGCATGGACTGAATAATTTCATTTATTTGCATGCCCATGCGCTTGCCGGCTTGGACAACTGAGCTGAATCCTTCTAGCTGACGAGCAATGTTCTCTTCCAGTCTTTGGACATCTTCAGGTTTTATGGCTCCGAACATGTCTACGCCGCCGGAGCTAAGCAACCCCGAACGGCTAAGCTCCTGCATGAGTGCACCGGCCTTGGATGCGCCAAGGCGCCGCATCCCTTCAAATGCTCCGCTCTGATCTTCTAATCTAGATGTAAGCCCAGCAGCTACTCTGTCTGCAGCAAATACTCTTTGACCGTTTTGATCAAAGGTTGCCGTACCAAGGGCACCCATCATTGAAAGAGACTGTGTCGCTGCTGATGTAAACAGGATTGGATTTTTATCCAAGCCGGTGATGCCCAGCAGAATATCGCCAAGGCTGCTGAACGCTCCGGCTTCCGCACCGCCAATGGTGCCAGGGGGCAGCATTGAAGATATGTTCATTGCGAGATTGCCGAGGTTTGCAGCATTAGTTGCAGTGTTGAGAATCTTTTCGGCTTTTCTCTTTAGATTCGGATTGCCCTGCAGCAAGGCGTTTGCTTCAGCGGCAGCCTCGGGCGTGTTCTGCTTAGCTAGATCGATCAACGGCTGCAGTTCTTGATCCTGTATGTTTTGTCCAGTTGCCGCAGCGAACATCTCAAAGACGCCGCTGAAACGAGATTGCGAACTAGACAAAGCCTGAACGTTTGCCAGCTGAGTGCCTAGGTTGTAGCCCTCCCCCTGCTGCTCGAATCTCTGCAGCTGTACGCCAAAGTTTGCGTTTGTATCCTTGAGATACTCCCGCATCTGGGCCAGCTCTTCGTTGTATAGATCTACTGCAGCCTGGCTTGAGAAGCTGGCAGGCATAGTGATACTTTTGGGTACGGATTTGCCCAGACGCCCTTGGAGCTGGGCGTACATGAATGCGCCCGGATCTCCGCCGCCTATGGGCATTGAGCCCATCATCGCTGATACTGAGCTAGATATAGGGCCGAGCATTCCTCGCAGACCCGGGGAGACTGCAAGCTGTCCGGCCATCTGAGTCATGGCCCCGGCCTCAGGGCCCATCAGTCCACCTATAATATTTGAAAACTGTCCGAACATTGTCGGAGTGGTAAACGGCTGAGGCCCTAAATACGTAGTATTAGCCAGCGGAACATTGCTGCCAGCCATCTGCATATTTGCCTGCAACTGCGCGGCAATTTGAGCCATAAGGGCTCTATTTTGCATCTGATAGGCAGTAAGCGGATTTGAGAATGGGTCGTTGAAGTTAGGCACGGTTATTCATCTATTTTACCAAAAAGTGCCTTCCACTCTTCATAAAGCTCCTGATTGCTCTGCTGCTGTTTACGAATAGTTGGATTTATAGCAAAGTCTACTTTGTCCAGATAATCGTCCGTAGCTGCATTGAGGGGCTGCAGAGGATTCTCGTATATTCCCGCAGCAACCACCGCTCTGCGGTTATCCAGTACTGTTTGCGTAAGCTCCCTTTCACGCAGATACGTTCTAAAAGACAACAGTAAATTTTCCCTAGCCGTGCCCAACATATCTGTATCTGGAGCATGGCTATAAAGAGACTTTTGATAGGCGTCTAGGATTAGGAGGGACCACCGGCCCCATTTAGAAAAAAATTAGGATCAGCTGTCTCCTTGGTCATCTGCAGAATCTCCGCATCAAACCGCTGATATTTTTCAAATAAAACGTTATATAGCACTGTGCTGATATCAGCGAACTTATCTGTAGCTGCCCAAATAACCTTTTGTCCAGGAGAGCCGTAAACCGAAGCTTCCTTCTTTTGCATGTTTCCTGAGGAGTCTTTCACGTAGAAGGACTCCTTCTTAGGAACGCTAGGATACATGTCAGATACCGATTGGTAGCTCTTGAGTGAGATGCCTTCATCGCCGTGGAACTCCAGCTCGCATAGCGAGGACGCCAAGCAGAAGCGCATATGAGCTCCAGCCATGGCCATCATGGAGGAGTATGGCACTCTACCGCTCTGAATAACGATAGCCTCAGAGACGGCGTCTAGCTCGGCTGTAGACAAAGTCTTAAAAGTAACCTTTATGTTGCCACCGAAGATATCAAAAGTTTTCTTATATGGCTTATTGGCAACAACCGCCTTCAGAAACTTCATCTTCTCCTGTTCAGGAATCATAAGCTCTGGCTCAGGTGGCGTAGCTGGCTGCTGGAGATTGTCAGCAATCTTCTTTAGATTGTCGTTAATGTCTTCAATCTTTTGCTGGGCTTCTTTTGCAGAAGGGCGCATGTCGGGCGGAAGATCGTCTTCTGCCACTGGCTGCAGATTCTCTTTAGGGATGTCTGCCTCTACCAGGTTTCCTGCCTCGTCCGTCTTGTACAACTTACCCGGCTTTAATGCCTTAAAGCTCATGTGTTATTCCTTGGTTCTGATCTTGTTTTCAGAGATGATTGTGTAGTTGCCTTCGAAGCTCTGAGCTTCGCTACTCAACGTAATGGGCTTATCAAAGCCATCTTTCTTGAATCTTAGCTTATCGTCTACAAATCTCGAATCGGGATTAAATTTACCAAACTTTTGCAGCAGGGCAGTAGTGCCGGGCCAGAAGAAACTCTTGTCTTCTCCGATTCCCTTCGATGCTGCCCCTGCAGGTTTGCTGGGATCTACGCCCTTGAAGATCATGGGGACACCTACACCCTGAGCCCTGTAAGTCTGCTGCCAGTCACTTTCAAACATTACAAATTCTGTATTGTCGGGAATGCCTCTTAGCTCAGAGCTGGGGTAGCAGAATGTAAGGTTCTTAAGAGAGCTGGTGGCCTTACCGAAGACGGACCTATCTACAAGATCCTGCTGCTCTTGCTGAGCGCTTACGTATTTTTCAATGCTCTCGGCTCTAGCAGAGATAGCCTTCTGGATGTTCTTTACGTACTCTTGTAGATCTGCGTCTTCCAGTTTACTTATCTGCGTGTTAGTGCCTGCATACGAAGCAGACAGCATGGAGCGAGAGAATACGCCAGTGCCTTTGACGAGGAACTGCATGTCTTTATCCTTACCAGACGCAAGTAGCGAGTTGCCTTGGAAGAAGAATCCTCCAGATGTCTGCACGCCCATGCCTGAGTTATTAATCAGCATGTTTGTACCGGCATCTAGATTGTCTACATTTGTGACAAACAGAACCTGATTTGCCAGAGATATGCTTCTAGAGCCCTTAGTGGTTATATCGCCCTTGCCTGAGTCAAAGTATATGCTGCAATTCTGCGTTTGATTGCCGGCGTAAATCTCAGAGGCCACGCTGCTGATTGAAGACTTAGGTGCTTTGAGCCAGATACCGCGATGGCTATTAGCATTATTAGTTGGATCCTTAAACACCTGCTCGTCTTCTTGCAGCAAATTCAAGGCCTCAGCCTTTGACTCCAGCAGGATGCCGCCTACCCCGTCGTTACCTGCCAGAACTGTCACGTTACGATCCGCCTTAAGGCGTAAATCGCCAACATTGGCACTTAGCTCCACATCGGTACCGGCAGTAAGGGATACGCCATCTCCTGCAAAGCTGACAACGTTCTTGCCTGCGCGCAGGGTGATGTCGCCAGGGCAGGATAGATCGATAGAGCCAGCCCGCATACTGATGGTAGAGCCGTAGCCGTCCTGCAAGTGTATAGAGCCATCTTCGTGCATCATGATCATTGCACGAGAGGCAAAGTACTTAACTTCTTCTCTGGCGTTGATTTGCAGCTTGCCTACCTGCGGCAATTTAGCAAACATTCTTTCAGAACTTACTCCATTAGAAGCTGAGACTAAACCCCCAGAATCAACGACAGATCTAAACCCTGCCAGATCTATTTCGTCTATTTCTTTAAACGTCCAATCATTAGCTCGCTCCTTGAAGTTCAAGGTCGCTCTATGGTTCTTAAATGAGGCTAAGTCTGAGCTAGCTGCGCTGTATAGCAACGCACCGTGGTCTACGTTTTCTTCCACCCCTGTAATCGTCACATCAACTACGTTGGGCTCATTCTCGCCTCTAGCCTGCTCTACCGTCTCCTGCTTGTCTCCTCGACTATCGTCCGGGCGATAGCGCTCTCGTGGCATGGGGATGAGGCAGTCTTTGATAAAAGCAATAGACTTGGCGGATACCACCGTATAAGCACCTGAAGAATCCACGTGCTCTCGGAACACAGCAGACTCATCTTGGGTGTCGCTTTCGGTGGCTTTGCGCACAGACTCTAGCTTAGGCACAGTAACAAAGTTAAGTTTGATATTGCCTAAGTAGCCTTCAAACTCAGAGTAGCGCCACCAGCCAATCTGGCTTGGATCCTGGGGCTTGTAGGTGCCAGTTATAGCCTCTGGTCCTGGATAGGTGGATCTATCGGTGGCCTCAGCCTTGGGTGCTTCTCCGTACTGCTCCGTGCCTCCTAAAGACTCTATTACATAGGGGTTGATTCTACGAACTTCTGTGTAGTCGCCTACGTCTGCAAACTTTGTTGTTTCCGAACCGGCAGTATTATGCTCGTAATTAAATGCATTAATTTTGACGAGCGAATCAATGTAATGACACTCTACCGAGCAGTCGAAGCCGGATATTAGAGACGCATGCAGGGCTCCGACAAAGAGACCGCACCCAAATGAATTCAGTATGGTTGTATCTCCTGGGTAGGCGTCTACAGGCTTTCCAGCGTTGAAGTTATTGAAGACACAATTAAGCGGACCATTATCAGATATGTCGTCTTTGAAGCTACCAGCAGGCGAGCTTACAACTAGCTCTGGACTGCCCAGCGAAGTGCTCTCACCAAGGTACGTGGATATGCCGCCTAGAATGATAGCCTGGTTTACACCCAAGGCCGGTGTGGTCATAGCCAAGACTCGACTACCTACACCGTATAGACAGCTGGTTCTGGTGTTAAAAGATTGAATTCCGCCTGTGGCTTCAAGGGGCACTCCCAGCATATCGGGCATGCTGGCTACTCTGAGTCTATATGATTGTAATTGTTGATTAACCTCTATGACTGTTGCTACAAAGGTGTAGTCATTCAGTAGAGACTTATTAAAAGTCTCAGAGCTGCGCATAGGCCAATCGTACTTAGCCGACGTTAACGGAGAGCCTGCAGCCGCAGAAACTTTAGTGGAATTAGTAGTAACTGGGGTGCTCATAAAGTAACTAAGCTCCGTTTCCGGAGCCTAGTATAGCGCGTATCTTCAGATTTACAAACTCTAGATTATGCTAGTTCCATCGTCGAGAAGATCATCTGAACGTTCTCGCCAATGATGGCCGTATCGACGTTCATGGTGAGTCCAAACTGAGCAATAACTGGCTCTCTAATGGTGACAGTGTTTGTGTCAACATCTGAGGTAGCGCAGCCAGCCATACCGGACAGTTCAAGGTTCTTACCCTTGACTTTGCAGACGTCGCCAAAAGTAGTGTAAAAGCTCTTTACAATACCCTTGGAGCCAACAATCTTACCCAGGGCCAGGGTGCCCGAGGTTCGACCTGCGATGTAGTATACGTCGTCTGCCTTGGCTAAATCGTATACGAAGCTAACCTGCTGTTGGTAGGTTAGCTGCACATTCTGAATAAGCAGGCCGGAGGTTTTGCCGTCAGCGCCTAAAGCTGGAAAGTGCAGGGTGGCTTTGTCTACGCTGAAGCCGCCTACAACGTTTCTAGGTGTTTTATTAAAAATTTCAGCCATCTAGTAGTTCCTTTAGATAACGAGGGTGATGTCAATGATGTTCATGGGCAGCGGTACGCTGATTTGAACCTTGACGAGGAGCGTATCTTGGGCGGTTGCAGGAACCGTGACAGATACGATCGTGTAGGTCTTAAGCTGAGGACCAACCGTAATTGCACCGTTGGTAGCAGCCAGAGTACCCAGCGTTTGACGGATAGTGGCCTCGACAAGACCCTTGGTCTCTTCAGTGATGTTTACGCGGCCTACGAGGTTACGCAGGGCGTCAGCAAGCGTGAAGGACACTGAGTCTACGTTGCAGGTTACAGACTGTTCCTTGCGGTACAGATCAAGGGTCGAGGTGCTGAGCTGACGCTCAACATAGATCTTGCCTTCATCGGTATTGCGAACGGCCCAGATGCCGCCATCACGCAGGATGTCGAGGTCAGACTCCCCGAACAGCGGTGAGGTAATGTTAGTGCCGTCGAAACCTAGGAGTTCTACGTTTGAGAGGGGCTGCTGCGGACGAGAGCCGGAACGAAGACCTGCAAAGGCGCAAGCCACGTACCAGTTCTTGACAGGGGTGCCATCTACGCGGAGACCGTTAACGCCACGATCAGGTACAACTGCGAACACGCGTTCAGAGCTGAAACCGCCAGCAACCTGAACATACTTGGCTGCTGCTGCCGCAGGGGTGAGGTCACGGAAGATTTCAATCTTGAAGTTGGAGAGCGCAGGATCAGTTGCAGAGCTGATTACGAGAGTATCGTTATCAACTACTGCAAGAACCTTGTACTCGACATAAGTGGTTCTACCAAAGGCATCGGTATTGAACTTGGTGCGGACGTAGTCACCAATCTGGACGGTTTCGGTAAACTTAGGCAGCACCGCGCCGCCAGAGTCGCTAACAGCATTTAAATACCACTTACCAGCACTAAATGCGCCGCTGGTGCCGTAAATGTTGGCGCCTGCGGAATCCTTGTCCTGAATCTTATTGTGGATTTCAACTTCCGGGGCGATCCATAGAACGCGGAAGCGACCAGTTGCCGGGGCTGATTCGTCCTGGACGTGACCTACGAAGGCATTCCAGATTTCAGACGAAGTCGTGAGCGGAACGAGGCCGTAGCAGTTTCTGTTGCCCTTTGCGAGAGCTAGGGCGTCTGCAAAGCCACGGTTACCGCTGAGCGTCTGGGATACGGTTGGAATGAAGTGGACGGTTGCACCGTTAGCGTTCGACCAAGCCTTGTATACGCCGTAGGCAAGCGGGTTGTCTACATCGATCGTACCCAGCTGAGTGGTGATGTCGGCAAGAGTATTGACTGCGCCAACCTCACGAGCAATGGCCTGGAATGCACGATACTGCATGTAGAACTTACCGGCAGTAATGTACGCATCCGTCTGGCTGTTGTTTACAGCAGAGTCTCTAGTGATGAGAATGTTCTCAACCAGGAGACTACGCGAATCAGAGTCGGAGGCGTTCTGCAGGCTCCAGTTCGGAGTGACGCCGTTTGGTTGATAACGACCGAGCTCTACAGTCTTCTTCTTGGAAAGACGAAGGTGAGCTGGTGTAATTGAAACGCCTGTTGGTATAGCGTCTGCAAACACCAACTTATCAAGTACTGGAACAGTGGCACCAGTTACTGCGATCGTGAATACATCGCCACGAACAAAGCCCTTTGCGTTGCCGCTTACGGCTGCCGCTACATTTAGATTTAATCCATAGCTACCAATTGAAATATTTTGAGCACCCCCAGTGAGGGTAATCACGCTGGTAACGTCTGCCCCATTATTCGTAGATACCTGAAACTGAACCGCGTTGGCTGCTGAGGTGCTATGGTTAGTAGATGCAAAACTACCACCCCTAATACAACTAATGATATAAGTGGTGTTAGGGGGAGATACGAGATTGGTGCCGGTAGTAGTGATGTCCGTGGCACTGGCGCCTAAGGTTTGTTTCGTGTGAGCTCCTGTAATGGTAAATGTAAGTTTAGTGCCAACAACCATGGCGCTATCAAAGACAAGATTTACCGTAGCCCCACTTGGAAGAGTTTGAGGGGTATTGGTATTTATTGCGGATGCTGTTAGGTTATCTAGGCCCGTATCTGACACGACGGTATAGCTAACTGTGCTAGAAGTGCTTGCGGTGATGGTTAGCGTATAGCTAGTTGTGGTTTTACCAACAATTCTAGGATCTGCGGCGTAAGTGGCTGCCGTAACACCAGTGAGATAGTTATTAGTAACTAGGGCAAAAGTGTGCCCCGCCACCCCGCCAATTGCACTTTGACTAGCTCCGGTGCTGGTAGTTGAGGCAATGGTTGCTTGCTGAGTTCCGCCGAAGGTTCCGACTGAAGCATTGACTACAGTGCCGTCAAAGCCGGTAACCACAGAGCTATGAGCAAGGGTGGATGAGTTGCTGTAAATCTCAACAATATCGCCAACTGCGACATCCTGAACTAGGTTTGCATTGCGGCCAGAGCCCTTCCAAGCCTGAGATGTTGAAGAAGAGGCAAGTACGTTTGTACCTGCAGTAAGGGTGCTATTCGAAAAATTGCTTGCCTGGGCTAAATGCGCATAGCTAAGGTAAGCATCTTCAACGAAGAGCTTAACGTAGTCTGCATCCAGCAGTGAGCTATAAGCCACCGTGGGAATGGAGTAAGTGGTGTCTGCAGAAAAGATAGATCTATCCGTACCGCTGGTACCGGTACGGGTGGCAACGGTGGAAATAAATCCTTTGGACTTCTCACCTGCAACTCCGTAGCGAACAAGCTCACAGCTCGGGCCTACGATGCAGGCTCGGAGTTGCTGCGCTACAACGTCAGGGGTAGCTTCGAATTCACGTCTAACGATTACAGCTGGTTTTGGGCTGGCCATAGTTCGGTCATGCTCCTAATTGGAAATTGATGTCTGTGTTCTTCATTATAGCATTAACTGAGATTTGTCTCAGCAAACGAGAGGCCTGGGGGGTTAGTTCCCAGGAATAAACAAATTCGTACTGTACTGGAATCGTAATTATGACATTATCTAGGTTTGATTCCATGTCTGCCGGCTCGGATATAGTAGGCACATCCCACCTGGATAAGCCCATCCACTCCCGCAGCAAAGGTCCAAAATGGCTGAGGTAGCCGTGCACTTCTCTGGCAAACAACTCAGCTTGAGCCACAGTCTTGCCTAGTACAAGGACTGTATGGGTGCCAGCAATTCTCTTATAATATTGAGATTCCGCCCCACCGATACTTCTGTCTCCAAGGGCTATCTTGGACTCCTGCCATACCCCTGGCTTTATCAAGACAGCGGGACGGACGTTCATTTGAGATAGATTTACCGAAAAATAATTCTCAATAGTTACTTGAAACGGAGCCTTTAAGGCATCTTCCGTAGCGTCAGGGGCCCAGTAAAATTCTTTTAATTGTGGGTGCAGGATATTATCTGCGTTGCTAAACAACTGCCTTAGGCAATCCTGGATAACACCAGAGATGGCTAGCCGAGATGGAAACTGGCATCCTATATGAGCCTCTGGCTTCAGAGACTCCGGCTTGTCTATCTCGGTTGTATTAGGCTCAGCCATCGGGGCAATTATAGTACAAATTTAAAAACGACGCAATCTACACATGGCAGATTACAAAATACTCGTGTTTATCTAGTTTATTATTTTCAGTGATAGAAAAGTTGCTAACACCTAGGCTAAGTAAAAGATTGCGTAACTCTATCTCGCTAAAGTACACAAATCTATCCTGTTGAAAGACCTTGAGTTCTTGCTTTGCGCTTTCTTTAAATACCGTAAAAATAAGCAGGGACTTACAGACTTTTAAAGACTGCTCTAGTAGCTTCTTTAAAATTTGCTTATTCTTGAGTTCATCTCCATCGATGTTGTAAGTCACAGTGCCGAATAAGCACACTAAATCGTAACTTCCAATCGACGGTACAGTCTCGTATGCCGGACACTTACACAGCTTTAAGGCCTCTGGGCGAATATCTACAGCCTCATAGTGCACGGCTATATGATTGTTTTTCAACCAAGCCTCTAGAAGACAAGGTCCTGAGCCGACATCGAGCACAGACTTAAAGGAAAAGTCTTTCAGTATTGAGAATCTCTTCTCTGCGTCTGCCTTACCGTAGCCATTACTAGACCCATCCTTATAGATGTCGTACAAAGATTTAGGCATTTATTATCCAAGGATTTCGTTTTTTTTCTGGACCCTGTAAGCAAGTTAATTATTCGGGTATCGCACTCACAACCCAAGACTGGTGAGCGGTTAAGTTTCCAATTGTGAATACTGGAGAAATGTAGTGAGTGGTTTCATCGTAATTTGGTTCCGAGTCCACTGTTAACGCATAAAATTCTGCTCTCTTGGGGTTGCTGTTTGCTTCCAAGTCTGCAATCCAAGCGTCATTCAATTCCAAAACCTCTACCACCTGTCCGTCATGTACTCGGGCGTATGCGCTCATCCGTATCTCCTTGTGTGATCCGTGTACGTTGGTGTGTATTCTGTAGCAAAGTTGTAGGTAGTAAGTGGGGCGTTTCCAGTTTCATCAGGAACAGAACTGCTACCACCTCGTACTAGTGGAGAGTAAAATATCAGAGACTCTGGTCTAATAGTCTTTGGTTTTACTCCTTTAGAGAGAGAGAGAATTTCGTCTGTTGTAAGCGCAACATCCCATATTGCCGCTTCTGCCATACTCACAAGTTGTCCTGTTGCATTATGTCCGTTTCCTTGAAAACTCATATTATCGTAGTTTAAATTCACCAAAATATTGGATATGTTGTTTGATGGATCGCTGTATGAAGTGGTGTTAGTGCCAGTGAATCCGCCGTTTAGGTACGCTACCCTGCTTGCACCTTGAAAAACTCCTGCTGCGTGAACCCAAGAGTTTGTTGACCATCCAGCACCCACTCCTGTTGCGGTTTGCGCCCTTGTTACTCCCACCACTCCATCGTAACATACTGCTTCAACTCGTCTACTTGTTGCTGTGGCATTGCTCAACATACTCAAAGCCAATTCAAAGAAATCTCCAGTATCGTTGTCTATGCAATTAAAAGAGAAAAGTGGTTCTCTCCCTGTTGTTCGGTTTGAGTAAAACCAAACACTCATTGTCATAGGAAAACTTGGGGGTTGAGGATGCGCGCCTTGTGCTATCTGACCCGTAACAGCAGAAGCACTGCCAAACTGAATGCTCACGACGCACTCCGTACTTCAACAGCAATTAGTTCTGCATCACCAGTCATGGTGTCGTTTACTGTATCGCTCTGCTCACGGTAAATTTTCAGACGGAAAAAGTCTCCCGCAGTCAGACTGTCTATGTTTGTAACAGTGAGTTCAGTTGTTGTGGGTATTCCATTTGTACCGTTTGCTGTGCCATTTCCCTCTGTTGCTGTATCAAAGGAGTCAGAATCCAAATCAGTATTCAGATTCATAAACTGTGCCCCCCAACGAACACTTCCGCTGGTTGCGCTTGTAGCCATCCAAATAATCCGTACCTTTAACCCACTGCCAAGACTTGCTGCTTCGGGAATCACTCCGACAAATATGGCACTTTCGTCTGCTGATGAGTCTGCAAAATCCAAAACCATGATGGAGTTTCGGGTGTCTATTGTGGCAAAGTTTGTTGCAGGGGGTTGATTGTTTAGGGGAGTAAATCGCTCATAGGTTTTTGATCCTCCTCCGCCAGTGGCCCAGGTAAGAGTACCGCTACCGTTGGTTGTCAATACTTGACCGTTGGATCCACGAGTGGAAGGGAACGTATAAGAATTCGCTCCAGCCGCATAGAACGTTATTGTCGAAGCGGCATCGTTTATGGTAATTACGTTTCCGTTGCCCGAACCTTCCCAGTCTCCTAAGCTAGTTAAGGCAGAGCAGCCATAGCCCATGGAAGTATTAGCGCCATAGAAACCAAAGTCGCTCATACCTATTGCAAAAAGTAAGCTGTTGGCGACTTTGCTGGAGGTGTAGGTTGCAACCATTGCACTACCGCCAAACCAGTTGACGGTGCTGCCGCTTACGTTGCTGCCGAACGTAAAGGTCTGCGCGGATGCAGAGCTTGTCGCTATGTTTACCGTTGCTGCGTTTACCGCAATATTGAAAGTCGAAGCAGAGGTGGTTATGTCTCCACCGTTTACGGCAAGATCTCCGGCGATAGTAAGCGTGTCCGTAGTCTTGTTATACGTGAGGCCTGCATCTCCGCCGAAGGTGCTGCCTCCATCGTTAAACTGGACCTGGGTGTCGGATCCGCCAGGTGAACCCAACGTAGCCCACTGCAAGGTGGCGTCGTTGCCCGCAACAGAGGCAATCTGCAGCACCTGGTTTGCCGAGCCCACTGCTGAAGGTAGAGTGTATACGTTGTTATTTGACACCGTGGTAGGTGCCGTGAAAGCAACGTAGTTAGACGAGTCAGCATCCGCCAGACGAAGTTCTTTTTTCGAGTTTACGACTATATGCTCACTGAACGTGGTGAGGCCGCTAAAAGTCTTCAGGCCTGTTATAGTTTGATTGGTGGATATCGTGACCAGGTTGCTGGTCAGATCGCTCATAGCCGAGAGTGCTTTTACGGTGCCGGCGCTGTTCTTGAAAAATATCTTCTCGTCGGCGGTATTGATCGCCAGCTCACCAGCAGCCAGCTGCCCCCCTGTGGGAACAGCTGTAGAAGTTGCACTTCTTTTTATGAGAATACTGTGAGCCAAGGATCACCTCAAAAATCATCTTTAGTGGAGTCGACTACAGCGGCGGGCTTCAATCTAGAGGCAGGCTTTACCTTGGCCAGACCCTCTAGGTCCTTAATTGTTTGACGGGCTTGACATAGTTGCCCGTCTAGATCGGCAATTCTGGCGTTTGCCTGAACCAAAGCGCTCCTCATTGCCGCTTCATCTGTGGACAATTTTGAAGTAGCGCTGTCCAAATTTGTTTTTACCTTCGCAAGCTCTTCGGTTAGATGCCGGTTCTTGGTGAGCTCAACATGCAGATTGGTCTCAAGAATCATGTTCGAGTTGAACAGTTCCTGGCATTTTCTCTGCAGTACAGGTACGGCGACGATCTCTAGGTAGTTTGGTTCTTGCATGCCCGAATCCTAGCGTCAATATCCGCCGCCGTCAATCGTATTGGTCCACGTAGGTACGTTTGAAGCATTTACTGATAGTAACTGACCTACAGAATTTGTAGAGTCCCATGTACCTGCTGCTGTTACTTGTAGTGCAGAAGTTGTATTGCCGTAAATAATTCCGTTGGCAGTAAACGTCGTTGCGCCTGTACCACCATTACCAACTGGAAGTGTTCCGGTTACGCCATGAGTATTGTTGGCTGAACCGTTGAATCCAGCGGCCGAAGTGCTTGCTAGATTTGTTAGAAAATCTCTAGAAGTGGTTAGCGTTGCAGCAGAACCTGTTGTGTTCTGGTTCAGAGTGGGAACGTCTCCCGCCTGAATTCCGGACATGACGACGTTGGTGCCGTTACCTCTAAGATACGAACCAGAGGTGGTTGCTCCAGCAAAGGCGTTCATTGCCGCCTGAGCGGTAGTTTGGCCAGTACCGCCAGAAGCAAGCGGCAAAGTTCCTGTAGTCAGTGCAGACGTGCTGGTGGCGTATACCGCACCGTTAGTGGTAAAGGATGTTAGTCCTGTGCCGCCCCTGGTGGTTGCAATGGTCGTTGCATCCCATGTGCCGGTGGCTACTGTGCCCAGGGTTGTTATAGATGTTTGGCCTACATAGGTAGATGCAATATCCACCGAATCAGCAGCAACGGTGATTCTGTTAGCTGTGCCTCCAACATCGAGTGTATTTCCGGTCTTGGTAAGGCCGTTACCGGCAGTGATCTGCCCTGCGCCGGAAAACTGAGCCCAGACAAGAGAGGTGCCTGAAGCGCCACCAATTACGATTGGATTGTTGGTGGATAGCACAAAACCGGAGTCTGCGTTTGTTGTGCCTTCTTCAACAAACGTAAATGCCCCTGCAGTTACGTCTGCATCGGAGTCGAAGTCCGTCGCACGATCCCAGACACCGTTTGCTCCAGTACCAAGGGTGCTAACTACCCAAATGCCGTTTTGCGCTCCAGTGCTCTGATCCTTAAGCAGGATGCGGTCATTAGCCACAAGATTAACTGAATCAAGCACATTTGTGACGTTGGTGATTTGGCCACGCCCTGAGCTACCACCTGTCGCGGTGTACGTTACTGAAACGTTTCCCGTAGAAGCAAGGCGAACGCTTTGCTTTACATCCAAGCCTTGAGAAACGCTGTCTACATACTGCTTTGTTGCAGCATGTAACGCCGAGCTGGGATCTGCACTAAGGGTGATAAGTCCAGTCATGGTGCCGCCGGACTTTGGCAAAGCGGCATTGGCTAGATCGTAGGCGGTCTTGACGGCAGTGGAAGTAGCCGCCACAGTGCTGGAAGTAGTGCTTATGGAATCAGATAGCTGCACTACGCCTGCAGCTGAGGTGCTGGCTGCACTTGCACTGATGGTTGCCGTATTGCTGGTAACGGCCACCGAAATTGGAGCCGTACCTGTTATGGCCAGGGATTCAGCGCCTGTTGCGGTGGTGGTGCCGGTATTACCTGTTACCGTAGAATATGTACTGCTGGCAACGGTGGCCCAAGTAAGAGCTCCACCTGTACCGCTAGCGCTCAATACCTGTCCGCTGCTGCCGGCGCCGGTTATTTCAAGAGTGCTTGTGCTAAATATCTTCTTACCGGTCGGCGTTTGAGTGGTGTCCAGGGTAAGGAACGCACCAGAGCCGCCGATTTTAATTACAGCGGTTGAGGCTGAGCTATTGCCGCCTTCACCGTAATAGAGAATGTCATTGCTTTCATTAAACGCCAACTCGCCATTCACAGCCTGACCTGTAGTTGGAGCAGTGGAGTCCGTTGATCGACGCTTAATGCGAATTGTATTTGCCATGATTTAATTTTTTACTTTTAAGCTGCATTAAACGGGGCAGAAGACTCTTTATTCAATGATACCAGTAAAGGCACAATCTCTACTAATGGCATTTCTTTTAATTGAATTTTAGCTGCAACAGGGCGTAATCCCAAACGACCTATAATTGAATAGCCCTTGACTTCGTATAGCCTGCTGGTATCAGCCTCCATCCATAAGTCTCGGTTTTCTGCTGTAGGGAAAACCAAACATCTAGCCTCTATGGCTCGTGTATCCTGAGGACCTGCTGGGCTTGGCTGATCTCGCTGATCCTCGGTGCTCATCGCTAAGATGGAAAACTCTACGCCTGGAAAATACCCATCCTTGAAGCCTGTACCAGCACAATCGCGACACATACTATGTACTAGTATGCCAGTGTTCTTGTCGGTGCAGCTACAGGCAGGACCGTAGTATCTACGTTTAAATAAAAATCCTTTAGATGCGCCACGGTCACTACGTAGTGCCAGATTTTCCTTGCGTAGTAGTTCCCGTACTAGTCCCAGGTTCTTATCGTTTACGTTGCCTTGCAGTCCTCGCGCAGGCGAGTAATACTGCCCAGCAGGCGTAGTAAGCTTCACCCTATAGAATGCCGCAGACGGCAACCCTGCGTCTCTAAACTTGACGTCCTGCAGATAGTCTACTTTATGTCCTGAGCTCACAATTTGGTAATCGCCTGTGTCGAATCCTGTGGACACAGAGCTAAATTGTAACTCAAATGTATGGGGATACGGGTCATCGAAGCGAGAATCCAGTACCCAGGATACAGCGGTGCGCCCGAGGCCATCGTATAGAATCCGAAGGTCTTTAAAAGGCTCACGCATCTAGCACCTCAAACTTGATCGTATGGTCCAGGCAGCCATGCAAAGCCGCCCATGATGTTGATTTCGAACTTCTTCTCCTGGCTAAATACCTGGAACTTGGACAGTTCCTGTTCGGCCATCTGAAGATACGCGGCGCCCTTGTTCTTGTCGTCAACTGACAATCCACCAGAGCTATAGGGCAATTGATTTCTAAAGTAGTGATAAGCGGCAATCTTCATAAGTTCCCCTATCGTAGCGTTGATGTGTGCCTTACGCCAAGGAAAGTTATGAATGTCGTATTGGCCTACATCCGGAGACATGGAGTTCCAGGCGTCTATGGGGCGAGTGATACAGTAGGCGATTTCGTTGTCGCTGAATTCCACGTCATTAAGCAGAGTATTGGACTCCGGATAGTCACGCAATGCCATGCGTATCTCGGCCACAGTGACGGGGCGATTCTTAGAATTGATCTTGGGCGTAATCTCCAGGTATCTTGGAGTCTGGTAAATCAGCTTATTGTCCAGGTTGTAGACCTGGATACCCGCCAGGTGTAATCCTGGGTCAGACAAGATATTCGGCGGAATGTAGATCTCGATCTCACCGTAGTCGGGACGAACAACAGTTACGTCAATTTCTATGTAGCTGTCCGAGAACAGAGACTGCCGTACTACGTAGCGCAGTTTCATGTCGACAATGTTCAGCGGATTATTATCCGGCGTAAATACCTGGGTGCGAAAGAAAGACGCCCCATCCTGGGCCACCTGATCTACGGGTAGATAGTTTGCCTTTGATCTATACGGGCTGGCCGGAATCTTGTGACGGTTAGCTCCGACGACAACCGCAACCGGACCCAGGACAATGCTACTTTGTGTGCTAGGGTATGGCATGGTGGATTATAGTGTGGTAAGCGTACCAGCAGCGTTGCAGGACGCAGTAATAGTTTTTACAGAAGTGGAGTAGAAGTAGCCGTCCCAGTAGGTATCCGGCTCCAGGTAAGTTGCATAGGCAAACGCACGAGCGGTAATAGGTTGCGCTTCGAGTCGGGTTATAGCCCCGGTCTCCTCGCCACCCACAGTCAGCGATGCAAAGCCATACAGTTCGCCTCTGAAAGTCGTAGTCGCCCCAGATGTGCGATTTGATTCGTAGCTATCTAAAGATGCTGAATAAATAAGTACCGAGACGGCTGTCGGCGTTATTACAAATCTATTAGGGGTGATGCTCTTGGTTACTGTTTCAATAACAGCATTTGGATTTGGGCTGCCTACCGAACCTATAAGCCTGGCGTCGTACAGCTTAAACACCACATCTAGAATGTCTGCCGGCACTATCGTATGAAAAAACCGCTCCGTAGAAAAAGACATATAGAAGTCTTCGCCTACGGGAATAGCGGTAAAAACTGTATTGCTTGAGTTACCGGCTGACATAGATGCCTAATTATAGCATGCCAGCCTCTATAAAACGAGCTTTACTTACTCGGCAGGTTCTACGGTAACTGCAACTAAAGTTTGTCCGGAGCCTGAAGTATCAGAATCGCAGATAGCTAAAGTCTTTATTGGCTGAGTGCCGTTTTGGGAGTTTCCGTAAGTAAACGTATAAGTGTTTGTTGCATTTGTAGCAATTGAGTTTGCCGGCATTATAGGTCTTGCCGTTTTTGCAAAATCAGCTACGCTAAAGTTTAAGTACTTACCTGGATCCTTAAACGTATCTATAATTTGCTGGCTATTGTTTCGGCAATGCGTAAGATTGCAGGCATTGTAGAGTCTGCCTGTAAATACTGTGTTGCCGGCGAGATCTCGACCTCGTACTGCTACGGTCATATTATTTTTGGCTAAACCTATGACCTCTGATCCGTCTTTTGTAGCATATACAAAATATATTTCATTTGCTGTGTAGGCGGTAGGATTAGATTGCCCCAGTTCCACAGGATTTGTGTAAGTGCCTGATCCTGTATAGGCCGGTAAGTCCGGCCGTTCTGGGGGGCCGTAGTTATCTATCATGGCCGCAAATTCAAGCCGCCAACTACCTTGCGCTGTAACTCTACAGGCTGTAATGATTGGATAGTTATTACTAGAGTAATTAGGTAGTCTGTTGCTTTCCGCGAGATTAGAGTACTGTGCTCCTGCTGCAATAAGCTCAATTGTGTCTGTAGGCTTTACTAAATTATTAGAACTAGCAGTAGCCCTGCTACCAACTCCTACTACATTTGTTAAAGCGGCAGAGTAGTTTAGGCGCACTTCTCCTGCAGCGGTACATCCCACCATTGGAGTAAAAGGTGAAAATGGCGATAAACTTTCTGATAAGTACATCCCTCCAATATCTTCAAAACGAACCGGATATACATCGACCCCGTTGAAATTGTCGAAGACGCTTACAACTTTTTGACTCGTATTAGAATTCCAAATAGCGCCGTTAGGATAAACAGGATTACCCATTAAAAAAGTGTAGTACGGAATTGCTCCGTTACCTGCTTCTTCTGTGGGATCATTTAATACGGCATTTGGGGCTACGAGTACAGGCCTAATAGTGGCTGTTGGGTCAGAGCTTGCATTAAAGGCTCTAACTGTAACTTTATAGGCAGAAAATTCCCAGTTAGGGGTTTCTAAGAATAAATTTACACGCCGACCCATGTTCCAACCCATATCGTAGTTAGCAAACTGGGGATTTGTATTAAATGTTGCTAGGGGCCAAGGTGCGGCAGTGGGGCTAGCTATGTTGGGAAAACTAAAAGGATGCGGCTGAAATTTATGGTCAGCCGCGGCTCCTAGCACCAAGTATTTTGTATATGCGCTTCTTTGGAAGCCCATGCTATCTCCAAAGATTAGCTTATTGGATTAATAGTAATAGCAAGCTGCGGATAAGATGCGACGCTACCCGAGTTTATAATTGCTATACAGCGATATGGCTCCGCACCAGATACATAATCCCTATCAATAGAGATTCTTTGAGTGTTAAACGCTGTTGATGATACAGTAGACAGCGGCCGGAAATTAGCGTTAGCCCAGGCTCTTGAAACCTGCATAAAGCGAGATGGATCAAAGAGGCCGGCAATTAACCCAGTCTTATTGTTGTTCGCATAAGTTAGATTAACCGAGCCTACCAGGGTACCCGTAAACACAGGAGTTCCGCCTGAGTCTTTTCCAATTACAGCTAGAGTAAGTCCGTCCACTGCAAGCTTTTTAAACGTACTATCAGCGTACTTAAGCGTAAAGTCGTAAGCAGACTCTGTTGCAGCGGATCCAGGAGTTGCAGTAGATGACGGGAAGCCTGATGCATCACTTCCACCAATTACGGCAACACCCGTACCGTCTAGATCCAGCGGAGCATTGAACTCTACGTAGTAGCTGTCAGGGCCGCCCTTGGCTCTAACGGCCTGTACTGTAATGTTCTGGCTTGTTGTCAGGTTATGTGCAATCTGATTATTACCAGAGACGTCAAGAATATCCGTAGGCTGAACCCAACCGTAGTTTGCCGCAGACGCTCTTGCACCTAATGGAGCTACGTTAGTCAATACGCCGCAATAAGTTACGTTAATATTTGTATTTAGTGTATTTGAAAATGCAACGTTTCCACGAATAAAGTGGTTTGTTACATTAGGCACTCCGCTTACGTTTCCGTTATCCTCAATCATTACGTTAGGGGCAACGAGTAAAGGAGAACCGGCCGTGGGGTTGTGATTGTACTCTAGATTAATGCTAAAAGTACTTGACGGCCAAGTTGGAGTTTCAAAAAATACATTAACAGCTCTACCTGACATCCAGGTAGAGGTGTTGATTACCGGAGCGGTTGAGCTAAAGGACTGCGGAGCTACCGTTAATTCGTTTGCGGTAGGGCTGGCAGCTCTATCCTGTAAACGTAGGTACCTAGTTATAGGAGCCTGATGGAAGTTCACTGAAACGCTCCTTTCGAGTAGTTATCAGCTAACTACATCAAGGAACGTGAGGAGCTCCTCGTCAGAAACACCGCCGGGGACGTCTGCAGCTGCAGCCTTGTTCATTGGAGCAACTGGAATGCCTGCGGTCTCAAGACCGGCGTCCAGGGCGTGATTCATTGCAGCGAGAGAAAGCTTGATCTGGCCTTCGCTGGCGTGCTTGACATTGAGGTTGCCGACGATGGTGTCAATGAGGGCGTCAACAGAGACGCCGCTGGAAACCATTGCAGCAAACTTACCGTTGAGCTGCAGAGCATGAGCAAGGTCAGACTCTGACTCAAACTGAAGGCCCTGTTCGGCGCAGGCCTTAACGAACTCTGGAATGTAGTAGGTACCAACAAAGCTCTGAAGGGCGGCGATTTTACGGTACTCGTTGTTCTCAGTATCTGACATTTGAAATTCCTTTTTGGAGTATTTTGCCTTAGCCTCTGCTAAAGACTTTTTATTATATTCTATTAAATTCCTACTGGGGGATTTCTCCCCCAGTAGGCGCATCATATCTTTGAATCAGGTGAAGTCAACTCGCGAAACTGCTGCGGCGTTGGCGATACCGCCACCGAGCATTTCGTAAGCGTACCAGCTGAGCATTGGGCCTTCACGCTTGACGAACATGGTGGTGTCCTCAAGGAAGTAGAGGCGGCCAAGGAACTCAGGGGCAGCAAAGAGGAACATGCTGTTGTTGGGGACGAGATCGTCCTTGATGGTGGTGATCCAGTTGAGGCTGCACCACTTGGTAGCCTCGCCTGCCCAACCATTAACAAGAATGTTCTGAGCCATGTCGCCACCGACCTCTTCACGGGTCCACTTCTCGAACTCAAGAGCGGTCTTCTGGTTAACCAGAGCCGTCTGAGGACGGAGGCGGGCGCCAGCAGTCATCATGAGCTTCTTGGCTTCAACGACGTTCTCACGAGTGAGGCCGCCGGAGAGAGTCTTCCAAAGCTGAATGTTGCTGCCGTTTGGACCGTAAGGAACGTTCTGATCAGCAGTCATGCTGTCATTGGAGAGGAGCGAGTTGATCGTCTGGATGAACTTGCCGTCTTCCTCTGCCTGAAGATCCTTGAGCGCGTTATCGCTAATGACCTGACGGATGTCGAGGTCATAGTCGTGAAGCTCTGCAACGTCCTTGTTGAACATTGGAGTAGCAATGCGGCTGAAGGTTACGAGCCAGCGCTTACCATAGATGTAGGTGCCACTTGGGAACTCGCCGAAGGGGATCGACATAGCGCCAGGTGAATCCGGCTCTAGTTCGACAACCTTGGAGGGCTTGTCGGTGGAGACCTGCTTGGTGAGATCGTCACCAGTGATGGTTTGAGCGGGGAGGATCTTACGGAGGAAACCCTCTTCACGAAGCTTCATGCGGATGTAATCCGAAGTAGCGCGTGCAACCTTGACGGTTGATTCTGGGTTAAATTCCATCTGATCAATGTGCTGACGAACTACTTGGTTCGCCCGCTTTTCCATATCTGAAAGATGTTCGAGTGCCATCTGTATTACTCCTAGGTAGGTTAAGTTTGGATTTTGAAATTAGATTGCTGGCCACCAGTTGACGTAGAAATAAACCATATTTACGCCGTACTGATTCTTTACGCCGGAGGCAGACGTTGCAATACCGACGACCTGGCTGGTGTTAGCCAACGCAGCATCGGTACCGGGGGAGGTGTAAGCGCTGGTGGTAGATGCTGCAAATGATGCTAGCTTACCTGCAGTGCTGCGGTCAGCCATTAGTAAATCGCCTGCAGCGATGGCGCCAGTGTATTCGGTAGTGCCGAGCTCGTAGGCGCCGGTACCGACGAGGCAGGAGATACCGACTTCGCCCTGAGCAACCTGGGTGGCTCTCTGAGCGGCCATGTTACCCTGGTAACGAACAGCGTCGTTATCTTCGATGCCGCCACGTGCAAACAGAGGCATTGCGTTGCGGTTTTTTGCGGTAGCGCCGTGTGGGGAGCCCTTAACAAACTGGTTGCTCGTATTGAGGTAGCCAACTGAGCCAGCAACTACGCCATTAGCGGTGGTGCCGTCATAGCCAGCAACTGGGCAAACACGAGAGAGTTGACGCTCGTCCCACCAGCCACGGACGGGATCAAGCATATTAGCGGTCATTTGGGTTAGGTTCTTGTAAGCCATTTTTTAATCTCCGAATCTTGGATTCGATATAGTGTAGAACAGAATTACTTTCTTTTCAATTAGCCAAGTAGAGCTTCGCACCAAGCGGATGAAGCCTGGTTGCCAGGTACTGCGGCGGATTTTGCGGAAACAGAGGAAGGAACTCCTACTGCAAGATTACGAGCCTGGCCCAGTTCGGACTGGAGGGCAGCAACCTTGTTGGTAAGAGATGCGATGGTCTTGAGTGCGCCGTCATTCGTAAGAATGTAGTTGGCGAACTCAGACTGACGGGCCGGATCGAGACCGGCGTGCTTAACGAGATCGGCTACTCGGGCTTCAGCTTCCTTGCGGTTTAGGGCTGGGCTCGAAGTAGGAGCGGGTGCGGAGATAGTCGAAACCATCTCAGGCACACGCTCCATGAAAGACGCGATCTTTTTGAGTGCGTTTACTGGAATTTTAATTGTGCTCACGACTGGATCCCTTTATAAATTGAGTTTAGTTCGTTACGTAGACGGCTAGCTGAGCGCAGAGTCTGGAACTTTGCACCTGCGCGCTTTACTGCGCCGTCACAAGTCTGCATGAATGAAACCTGAGCTGCGGAAAGCTTGGTTGGATCAAGCTTGCGCTGGGCAATCAGGGCCGAGATCTTCGCATAAGAACGAATATCCGACTCCTTCATACCTTCCTGCTGCATGAGAGCCATAAGTGCGGCTTCCTCTTCAGGGGCCATGGCTGGGGCTTCTTCGCCCATCATTGCAGGATCCATCATGGCAGCCATCTCATCAGGGGCTCCGCCACCTGCTGGCATAGCAGCCATGTCCATCAGTGCCTGCTCGGCAGCATCCTCTTCATCAGAGGAGATTTCCTCCTCAGACTCAGGAGACTCTTCTTCTACTTCGTCTTCTTCGGCGAGCTTACGAAAGGTGCCCCCTTTACGGGAGGCCTCCTTCTTCTCCTGCTTCTTAGCAGGCTCAGACTTCTCCTCTGAATCGTCGTAGCCACCCTCGGAGCCGCACATCTCGGCGGCCTTTCTTAGAAGAGCAGCAAGCTTTGCGGCTTCCTTCTTCTCCATGTCTGGGCCTTCCTTCTTGTCAGCCCAATCAGGAACGCCATCGCCGTCAGCGTCTGGCTTCTTCTTCTCAGACTTTGGCTCGGCCTTATCGCCCATCATCGCTTCGGCAAACTTTGGGAGACCGTCGAGCTCAGCAAGAATGTCGTAAGCAGCGATCTTCTCAGCCATGTCGTCGATAGCGGCAAATTCTGCAGCCTGCTTCTGAGCCTGAATTACCGGAAGAACGTGGGGAGCAGCAAACTTATCCATGACAGTCGTGACTGCCTGGACAAAAGACTCGGCATCACGAGCAGCCGACATCTTCATATCTTCGCGCATGGCGAGAAGATCCTTGACTGCGAGCTCACGAATAGCTGCAAGCTTTGCCGCAGCGTCCTTGCCCTGCTCCTTGGTGAGAGGGATGTTGCCGTGATTATCAGCATTTACTGGATATGCGGTAGTGCCCTTGGCGTCCTTCTTGCTGTCATCAGTGGCTTCTTCAGCGACGTTGCCAGTGACGTAGGAGTCGCCCTTCTCGGCAGCCTTGACGATATTGCGAAGTTCTGCAGCAAGGCTGCGAGCCTCAGCAATAAAAGTATCAGCAGCGTTCTTGCCCGAGGGGTGCGAAGAGCCTGGATCGTTGTTGTCGTTCAGGTTGTACTTACGCTCAACCTCTGGAGCCTCACCTGATGGACGTGGGTGGAGGCCCTTGTTGTGGCCTGGGTCCTTCTGCTGACCACCTGCTTCAAGCTTGGTGTCGCTGTCGGTGCCAGCAGGATACATCGCCTTGTTATCAGCGGTGTTCTCGGCATAACGGTGGCCGACAACTGCTGGGCGAGTGTGGTCATCAGCAGCAGAATTGCTGCCACTGGGGTGAGACGTATTGAGGATGCTCTCGCCGGGATTCTCAGCGCGCTTCTGAGTAAGGGCGCGAAGCTGTTCAACTAGAGCGCGGTGTTCAAAGCTAGTGGCCATAATGGTGTGTTTCCTTTACGTTTGTGTTTATTCTACAGTGTTCTGACAAAATCCGCAAAAAAGCAAATCATCTAGGTCGCTAGCGGAGGCAGCAGACTTGATGGACTTAAATGTTTCAAGTTGGTAACGAATATACTCTTTTGCCCAACTTGTGTCAATGTCGGAAGATAGCTTAACGGGATTAGATTTTCCAGTTTGAGTTCCGGAAATTCTACCCATTAGCGGGGTTGTAACAGATCGATACGGGCGCAGATTGGAGCACAGCTCGGCAATCTTACCTGAAATCTTTAGGGAAGCCGGCTCGTATAAAGAGCTAGAAACCAAGTCATCAGCCATAAAACCCTTTAAACCATCGGCTACAGCTGATTTATTGAAATTTGCCGCCTGGCTGGAGCTAAGTTTAGTGCCGGTCATAAGAGTGTAGAACTCAGCAGGACGTAGCATTACGCCGTTGTCCGACAGCCCTCGCATCACAGAATCCAGGTGAGTTGGAATGTAAGCAGATAATTTCTTTACGACAGAGTCTACTTCTTCTTGATTATCCAGAACCATTGGGCGCACTACTCCGTCAATGCGCTTTTCCATCTTGGATAATTTTTCAAGAATTCTGCGTTTTTCTTCTGCAGACTTAAAGCTGCAATTAAGAGTAGCCTCAATACCTTGAATATCATTTAAAGAATATCCAAGTTCTTCTGCAAGAGCAGCACCGCCAGCGACACCAGCAGATGCCTTTTTAAGAGTGTATGCAACTCTATCTGCAGGGCGAACTACTCTTGAAATATCGAAGAAGGTCGAGTTTGGGTTATCTACACCAACGACTCTACCATCGTCAAGAATCTTACCTAGGGCCTCCTTGACGTGCCAGCAATACTCTCTAGGAGTCTTTGCCTTATTTGAGCAAATAGAGCACACGTCATGGGCAATCTTGCAAGCCATGGAAACTGGGTAGCTGCCATTGCGCTCCAGGAGAGATAGTTCCTCTGCGCACTTGGAGTTGTCTAGCTCCATCAGCAGTTCGACTCTATCCATGTCTTCGTTATATACGGCAGCCTTAACAACCCCGTAGCTAGGATCCATAGGTGTATTCTTATGGTGACGGAACACCTTGGCATGGCTGATGAAGGTAGGGTGGTCTCTTTGAAGATTTGCCCGCTTCCAGCCGTCGCCGTTTCTATTAAAGCCAAACTTCTCAGACGCAGTCATGGCGATGGTATGAACCGCGGTCTTATCTCTGGCTGGGGTGTAGCCGTCTATAAGACGAGAAAACATATTTGCACGCTTCTCTTGCCCCGAGTCGAGACCCTTGGAGGAGAATCGCAGGATCTCAAACGGAGCATCGCTGCCGAGGTTGAAGTGATCTGGGCTAAAAGCTTTAATAAACATTGCTATTGATTACCTTTGGCCGTACGGAATGTCTTCACCGATAACGTCTTCGTACAGCATAGGGGTGTCGCCAAAGAAGCCATCTTCCGCCCCTAGGACAGCAGGATTGTAGCTTACACGAGGGGCAAATCCAGAGAATGGAACCCCGGTTGGATCTTCTGGAGCTGTAAGAGCGTTGTATGCATTGAATAAGTATGGGGTGCCGAAGCCAGCCATAGCTGCAAACATAGGGAATCTGCCTCGGATACTACCTCTAGGACCAGTTGGAACTCCGCCGATCCACTGCGGTCGAGACGGCAAAAAAGCTCGTCTAAAACCTGCTGCAGTTGGGCGCCCTGAAGGAGAAACTAAAGGAGTATGCGGCTCTAGAGTGGCTGCAGTCTGTATAGGGGGTGCTCCCTTCGCCCCGAAACCTGGATGTGTAGCCACTATCTTTACAGGAGCATTAGATGTAGGGCCCGGAGGATTTACCCCAGGACCAGGCATATCCAAAGTTGCCATAGAAGTTGCTAATTGTGCGGGATCATATGACCGAGAAGTAGCCGTACCTGCACGGCCTTGTTGAGTCGCCGTTAGAGGGAAATTACCTTCTGTGCCTTTATTACCCTTAAGCTCAGGGGTGTGTTTTTGTCGCTCGGCGTCTAGAGATCTAAAATAAAAGTCTGCTGCGGCCTGCGGAGTCATGTTAGCCGGGGTTCGTGGTAAACCTGGGATATAACTTCCGGGATAAAGCAAGTGGCGATTTAAAAGTCCTTTAGATATGAGATACGAGAGACCACTAGTAGTAAGGGCACCGCCAGTGCCGAAGCCGAGATCAGATTGGTTATCTCCAACAAAAGGAACATCTAAGTACGGGGAATAAAAACCTGCATTGAGTGGGTTATAGAAAGCACCAGAGCCGTAACTCTGCTGAGTTTCAATAGGTCGAGCAAGCAGCTCTGGAACCCCGCTCATAACTCCAGTTGGACCCGTCTGTACTTGAAACGGCTGACCTGCCGTTCCGGCGGTGCTAGGATTCAACGCAGCATAATATGCTGGGGCATTTTGAGCGCCGGCAACTCTTGCTGTTACGTCTTTTGGAGAAAGAGGAGCAGTGCTCTGGCCTGCGTACGTCTCCTCAGAGCGCTTAACATAGGCTTGGGCAAACTTTGCTGTAAGTTGATCAATGTTCATTATTTGCCCTTTCCTGCGGATTCGGTAAGACCGGTCAGCTTGGGTACGACAGAGTATTCTCTATGCTGATCTCTCATTCGATCTTCCATTGCAAGCATTTGATTGAGAGAGAAGTCGTCAATCTGCTCTCCGGCCTCTAGTCTACGACGAAGCATGGATCTAAGCAAAGGCTCACTGCGAGTTGCAGTTGGAGCGATAGAGTTAATCTCAGATAGCGCCTGCTCAATCTCATTAGGCGCACGTGACCCAATAATCGGATCTGACTTCATCAACTTATGTAGTGTTAGTGCTCTATCAATTCGAGAGGACTGATCAACAAAGTCTGGATCAGCTAAGGTCTCTAAAATGCCTTTTTGAATTGATTCGCTTGGAGTGTCAATGCCGGGGTTTAACTGACCTGCGATTGTTCCTAGATGTCCAGCAAGATCTATAGAGGCAGCTTCTTTTCTACGAAAAGGCTTAACCCCACAAGCATCATTGAGTAAATTGTTGCGCTCTAGGCGATTAACGTAGGCATCATGCTCAGCCTGGGCAAGCTTAGTGTTGAGTAAACGAACTTGATTGAATCCCTGGATAATCGAATCAAGGGAGTTAAGTTCGTCATTGCCTAAAGAGAAATAGCCGATTTTATCGGCTGCTAGCTTAGTGCACTCTGCGCCAGTCACGCCAGTAGCAAGGCTGATAACGTCGAGCGCTTCTTTACCGTGACGCTCAAGCATCTCTCTAGCCCAGTGTGTTTTACGGTAGGCTGTTGCCGTTGCAGTCTTTTCTTTAAAATGCGTAATGCTCTTGGCAAGACTTTCGCAAGCCTGGTTGTAGCGATTTCGATTTGTCTCAATAGCAAGTTTTTCCTGCTTGTCGAGAGCAGCTGCAGCCTTGCTCATTGAATCAAAAGAAGGGGCGGTTGCCTGCTTCTCTACAAAAAGAAAGCTATCGTCTTCTGCGGTATCAAAATAGCCGTTTGCCTCTGATAGATAAGAAAAAGAAACCTTCTCAGCCTTCTTTGTATCGACTTGTGCAGAATTCAAAATACGAGCGACTGCGCCAGGGCCATCAGCAAGAGCAAAAGAATTACCGCGCTCATCAAGACCTGCAGATTTAAAATAAGCAAGGTGGGCAGCGCCATTGTAGGCTTCTGCAGCACGCAGAACGTAATCGTTGGGATACTCGCCTTCACTGGCAGCCTTTACTAAGGCGTCAGTAGGCTCCATACCGCCATTGACGTAGCCGGCAGTCTTGTTAACCAGCTGCACCAACCGCTCTTTGTTCTCGGAGGAAATATGCTTTAATTCGCTCATTGTTGCTCTATTTTACCCTGATTTTGATTTTCAACAAAACGAGGCGGGTTATTTGGATGTAGGGAGGCCAGATCTTCGTTGGAGTACTGACCGGATCGTAGCGGATCTGCAGGCAGTGCATTGTGATTCATCAGGCCGAACGTAAAGGATTTGAGCATTACGCTGACAATCTGAGAGGTAAAGGTATCGTCTTCCTTTGCCCCACCGAAGATCGCTTCAATCTTCTTACGCTCATTTATATTATCTTTAGCTAGGCCGATAAGCTCAGTTGCATTTCTAGCATTAGGCACAATACCGTTGGCAGCCTGAATACCCTTAGAAAGAACTAGATTATCAAATAAAGTTTCATAAAGCTTTTGCATCTGATGCTGAGAGCACTTCTCTACAGACTCTAGCATCTCACGTCCGCCGAATACGGCAAGACGTTTCCAGAAAGCTTCATTGCTAAAGGGCGCTGAGCGCATAACAGGCTCTACAACCCAGCGATTTAAGTATCCATAATTATTGAGATTATCAATTACGTCAAAGAAGCATTTTACGTAATACTCAATAACCATTGGGTCGTGCCCAACTACTCGGGCAATTTCTTCAAAAGAATAGTTTGCCAGGATACGTGTATCGACGTCTACCCGGTAAGACGGACCATTCTCATAGAGCATCAAGGCATCCGCAATATTTGGATTAGAATCCTTGTAACTCTCTACTACGTCTACGGGCTCTTGTCGAATGGTCTTTAACAGAGCGTACAGCTCACGCACGTATTTATCGTCATCTTTGCGGGGCTCTCGCCATTCGTCGATAAGGCTAACGACATAGTTGTACCGCCAGTCGGGGCTCTTCAGCCGTCGAGGAGCTGGTTGGCGATTGCCGGATAACGAGACGTTTGCTCTACGCATTACACAAGCTGGTTAAGATTTGTTTTCATCTTGTAGATAGTTTTGAGAATATAAATCCTTATTTAAATAAGGATTCATATAAGCATCTTGCAAATAGCCTAAACCAGCGCCGCCTAAACCGCCTAGAATACTGCCAGCGAGGACGTTCTCGCGTCCACCGAGGAGAGCACCAGCAATCGCGCCGGACGGAATGCCGGCAAGAGCACCTGTTAATCCTCGTCTCAATCGGTTCGGCTCAGGTCGACGTTCAATAACATCTGCGTTTAGGAAACCCCCTAGCGTATTACTTAAAGCGCCGACACCGCCGCCGAGTATTGCGCCGCCCGCAGCACCCCCTAAAACTTTTAAAATTTGCTGCGCAGTAGAGCCTTTTGGATCGTAGCCGAGCGCAGCGCCGGGAACAGCTCCTACAAGCGCACCTAATAAAGCGCCTCTGCGTGCTCGACCCGCATAATCTACTCTACGTGCTTCATTAGGAACTTCACCTTTTTCAGCTCTTTGTCGATCTTTGGTCCTGGCTTTTTCTACTTGCTTACGAACTTTTTCCTCTTCGGTTTCAGCCAGTTTGACAAACGCCAGTCTTTGTAAATTATTTGCTACTTTAATCATTGTTATTCTTTTAAACTAATTGGTTAAGATCGGTCTCTACCGCAGACCCTGAGTCAGACTGGATCTTACGCTCTTTCAGCTTAAGAATCAGTTCGCCGAGGTGGGTAAAGGTATTACGAACAGACTCTTCCATGCTGGGAATATCTTCCTGGCTAAAGCGCTCGGCAAACTTATCGCCGTGGAAAAGCATGAGGAAGTAGATTCTGCCAAGACGATCCAGAGCCTGGTTGAGATCCACGAGGTATTGATCCAAAGGCGTATCAATATCTGCACGGTTGATCAGCTCAGAGATATTGGCAACGTCAAAAACATCCTTCTCTCCAGCTTGAGCAGCCTGCATGATTCCATCGACTGCCTGCTGGCTAAGAGCAGGTTGAGTCTGATTCATGCCACCAATGCCGTCCATGATGCGCTGGTTTAAGACATTACCGGGAGCGCCAGTCATGGCGTTCAGTGTCTCGGCCTGGGGATACTGTTCTGGAACGCCCAGAGTAGGATTCATGCCCATTGGGACTGGGGGGACATTCGGGGCAAAGACCTGACCTGGGTCAAAGAACGGCCCCTGAGCGCTCTTCTGCAGCATATACACTGCGGGCTCTAGGGAAGCTGCTTGTTTGATTGCACCCTTAGCGCTGGCAATATCCAAGCCTACACCGGCAACTAGACTTACATAAGTGTCTCGGCGGGTTGCCTGCTTAAACAATACTTTGCCGTTGCAGGATACGGTAAATCCGTTGCGATCCTTGGCAACCTTTACTTCATCAAACAGACCCTTGATCTTGGCATCAATATCTCTAGCGTCACCAATATCTAGCTTGGGGCAAGAGTATGCTTTAGCTTTGAAGGAGTGTATTTTGGCCTTCACGGGAACATAAAGAGTTCTATCAATGAGCCTCATGCGCTTATAGGCAGGAGAGACTACAACCTTGTCAATTGAGTAGCCGCCACCACACATTACTTCGTAGGTAGTGGTTGAATCAAATTCAACTTTATTCTTTAGGCAAACTGCATTTGAACCCTGAGAGCCGTCTGCTTCAACAAAGATAGTGTAGGGAACTTCCTTGTCGTAAGCGTTAGAATCTCCAGCTTGAGCCTTGGCCGAGCTGGCATCCGGTAGGGCTTCAATAAACTTCTTAAACTCTTCGTGAGCATTTTCAAAAGAAGATACGAAAGCCTTTGAAGACTCAATGCAGCAAGGTGTAATGCTCTTATTCCCCATAGGAATAAAGACATGCTTGTTGAAGTTATCTACGCCTAGTTCGGGCAGGATGGCACCGCGCTGGAAAGAGCCGCCCTTCATCAGCAGGTCGCATGCGCATGCGCCTTCTGCAGCATTTAACTTCATTGGACGCTGGATCTTATAGGGAATCTTGCCTTCGGATCTATTGTCGCGCAGAACGACGCCCTCCTCAAGCAATTCCTTCTTCTCAGCATCGCTCATCGAGTCAAATACCGGCTGAGGGCTATTAGCGTCGATTACTTGGACTTCTGGAACCTTGTCGTTGTCTAGCTGGATAACAGCCTCAGACTTCTTGCAAGACTCGAGGGCTTTGTAAAGTTCTTCACCGTATGCCTCGGCAGCCAGCTTGTGCAGCTCAGGATTCTGCATCAAAGTACGGGTATAGATCTCGGACAACTTGCAGTCTGCCTGCTTAAGGAAGTTAGGCAGGGTCCAGTCAAAGGAGGAGGCAAGGCTCTGCATGCGATCCATGCTGAGCTTGGTATTCATGGTAGGGTTGTAGATCTTGCTCAGATCTAGACCAGACTGCATGCCGTTCATGATGTCGCCTCTCGACATGCCTGACGGAGAGCCTAGCTCCTCCGGGCGAGCATTGAGCAGAGAGTCGACCCAGTTTTCCTTGTTGGGTACAAACTTGTCTTGGTTTTGATTGTAAAGAAGTTCAGCGCCTTTGAGCTCGCCGTTCTTGTAGAACACCGGAACAAAGAGCTGGCGTCCGCTTACATCAAATTTAAAAAGACCGATGGCTTGAGTGCCATCGTCGTTTTTGTTAACTACTTCAAAACCAAGCATGTAGTCGAGCAGATTCGGAATCTTGTCTCGAATATAGGCAAAAGCCAATTGAAAGAAATTCTGCTCGAAGGATGCGTCGTCCGCAATTTTAATGAGATTCTTTCTGGCCATAGTTGTCTCTTAAGGGAATTTACCTGGCGGGGTTTCCCCCGCCAGGTAAGTAGGATTAAGGTTAAATAAAGTGAGCGATTGCGACAACAACAGTAATGGTGTCACCTGAGGCTGTATTGCTAAGAGATACAGAAATGGTGCCAGGGACTGTGTTCAAGTTCGCATCGGTTGTATTCAAGGAAACCACTTTTGCTTTTCCTGAAGTCTCGCTATTTGCAACTGCGGTTTGCGCAGCGGCAACAATAGACGTGCCAGCAACCGTAGCAGTGATTGCTTCGTCGCCGGCTGCGCCAGCCTCAGTCACAACAAACATGCCCACTACACGACCTGGCAGGATTGCAGGTACTGTTTGAGCGGTGCCAGTGCCTCCTGCAAAACGGAAGTGGTATAGGGTCACTCCCTTGTTGCCATAACGAATATTGCCAGCTGCAAGATCTCGAGAAATTGCCTGCTTCTCTAGAGTTCCAAAGAAGTCGCTCGCACGCATGTCTACAACTTCAGTAGCGCCAGATGCAAGTTCTTTACCATTGGGGCCGATATAAGCAAAGAATCTGGCAGCTCCAGAGGTGTTGCGATAGACGTGAGATGCCATTGCAAAGTTGCGATAGGCTTCTAAATCAGTTAAAAGGTTACTATTTGCCATGCTTTAATTCCTGTGTAAATTGAAAGGGCCTTATTTAGACTAGTCCCAATCTACTACTAGTGTTGTTTAGAAAATACCCTTGAGATACTTAGCCGCATCAGCGGTATAAGTGGTATCCGATTCTGATGGTGGGCCTACGAGACCCTTAGCATTCATGTTGCCTAGGCCGAGTAGATCGGCACCCTGGCCAGCGTAGCCGCCGAGAGCGTCAATGGCTGCATCAATCTTAGCGCCACGCTCTGGGCTGGATTCGCCGTAGTAGCGAAGACCGCCACCGCCGAGAGCACCAAGACCGCCACCGATGAGGCTGCCCATGAGTGCAGAACGAAGATAACCACGAAGGCTCTTGTCCTTGCCGAAGACAGCGTTAGCGAGTACGGAAATAGGCAGACCGGCAAGAACGCCAGCGCCAGCGCCAATACCTACGCCAGGGCCGTAACGCTTACCTGCCTCAAGAGCATCGTTTCCGAATGCCTTTGCAGAATCAAGTGCCTTGCCCATTGTACCCTTCTCTTCCTCTGCCTGCTTATATCGAATAAGAGCTGCAGCGATGAGGGGTTTCTTTACTTCTGCCGATTGAAATGCTTGTTTAATCATAAAGTCTCCTTTGAGTTTGAGTAATTATAGCACAAAAAATTAGTAAGTGCCCTGAGGGCCCTTGGATATCTCGCCTGTTGCAAGAGCAGGTATCCAAGACGTTCCGTGAATCTGAGACGTTGCTCCTCGCTGGACATTGTCTAAGAATGTCTTTTTAAGATTGAATCCACCTAATTGGACCATCCAATCCCTATCGCCAATCAATGACATCATAGCTCTTGTCATGGTTGGTTTAAAGGGAGGAGGATTCTTATGGGCAACGACATCTCCAAATCCGTTTTCTTTTAGCTCCTTAGCAACGCTAGGAGTTATACGAGTTCCGATTGAATAGTGCAAAATTGGCTTCTCTAAATAGTGATTTAAGTATTTACTTGCATCACCAGATACAAACCCTTGTCGAGGCTCGTACCGAGAAGCTAAATAATCATAACTGACTAGATCTTCGGGATACGTACCAGCAATGACATCAGGCTCTGTAATCTCCACCTGGTTGATCAGGCCACGAGCCACTACCTCAACATTTCGCCTATGCGCCGGTAGACCGTTTTCCTGCAGAGCAGATTTGAACTGCTGCACAAAGCGACGTCTTGCCTCACCGATACCTTTAAGCTCTGCAATGTCTTTTGGATTTACAATTCCGTCTGACAGAGAGTCTCCGGCCTCCAGAGATTGCCCGGGCTTTACTGTTACCGCCTGATCGGTAGGCACATAGTATTTAGTATCATTTACGTATACGTAGTTTCCACCCTGGGGTGCGGGTTCAATCTTGCCAACGATGCCGTCTGCAGTAGAAACAGGCGCACCGTCAGTAAAAGTCTTCGGGACTTCTACTAATTGATTTAAGTAATTAAATCCAGTAACTGTCCGCTTTGCCTTGCCTTTGGCGACGCCGCCGCCGTGCTTAGAGTTAAGCATGCCTTGGCTAACAGGTTCTGCAATCGCCTGTGCAGCAGTGATACCTACGTTCATACCTACTTCTGCAAGCTTGCCGTGCTCACGAACACCGGCAGCCCAACGAGGCAACCCGTTCATGGAGCTGACAGCAGAGATTGGCGAATACACCATCAGGCGCTTTTTACCGGCTTGAGATAGGGACTTTAGGACAGTTGCGTCCAGGTATGTGCCCTTCTTGAAATCGCCCTCGTCCCTGGCCAGTACGGCGCCCATATTATCTGGGTCATCAGTATCGACCATCATTCCCTGGCCGTCTTCGATGTCTTCGTCCGTAACTACAAGACGGTGAGCTGCGCCAGTAAGGCGCTTGGCAAAGTATCCAGCGTCACCTACTGCCAGCTTAACGTCAATAGCGCCCGAACGAGCACCATACGAGCCAGCCCAATACTCGACTGGATCCACACCCTCTGAATATGAATTCACCACAGGAATAGGCACGGGGCGACCCTTATTGTCGCTATACATTAGGTCAGTGCCAATCATGGACGACAGCTGATTTTTATTACCACGCGCGCCTGCGTACACCTGCATAGCGAATGGATTCTCTGACTTGAGCGCTTCGTCGTACACCGAGTCTACAAGATCGCCCTGGTACTTAAGAGTGGTTTCCACGATTGCAGCATCTCTCTGCTCGGGATCTTTGACTGTTCGCAGGATATTTCGAACATCTCTCTTCAAGGCATCGGTAATTTTGCTCTTTGCTTTTGTCGGCTTCAGACTCTCTAACGTGAAGCTTGATAGCGGCGATTGTCTGGCGCTCTTCAGCCCAATTAGCGTCAGCTTCTGAACCATGTCCTTGTAGTCGTCTGGCTTCATGGTTGTAGCCATCTGCGTAAGAAACTTACGCATGGAAGACTTGTCCCATACGCGAGTGTGATCCCTGTGCTCTTCTGGCAAGGAATCGTTAATAAGCAGCTGGCCTACAGTCGTTAGCGACGGGTCCATGGCGTAAGTACCTCGATGCCGCAAGGCGTTCTAACGGAAGTGTAGTGGGAGTAAGGTGCAGGTAAAGCTATCGAAGACCTCTTGGCAAAGTATTTAGAGGTGTCTGGTCCAAACCAATCAATCAGTTTATTTGTCAGTGTTTCATAGCCCGGAAGCCTAGTGCCCATTCCAAGCAAGAAGTGACCTAGACCTCGTAAGCCTCTGCCGAAGGATCCCATGCCTGATGTCCAGTCATCGATTTTATTTGCAGCATGGGTGGTGGCGGCATTAGACATTAATTGCCGAACTAATGGGGAGTTGCGATCAAGCTGCCCCAGCGCACCCTGCTGTATTTGCGAACCCATAGCCGCAGCGTTTGCTGTGCCTATTGCCCCACCAAAAGTCGCAGCATTTCTTAAGCCAAAAAGATCAAGAGGATTTGCATTAAGCTGTGTTGCCCCTGCTGCGAGTCCTCTGCCTATAGATGGCATAGCAGCAATCGCTGCGTTGGTGTAGCCACCTAAAGCCTGAACAGGATCTATTCCTGCAGTCAATTCGCCAAAGTTTGGAGCCTGCCCTGAAGATATGCCTCTTACAAATTCTGGGTTCTGCGCTTGGGTAAGTGCTCGCTGACCTAAAGAAGTAACCCCTTGCATATACTCAGGGCTGTAACCTCTCTCCTTCATCGCAGCATTGTATTCAGCACTACCGGGCTGCAAATGTCCATAAGCTTGAACATCCTGAGACCAACGAGAACCCCAAGACTGTGGGTCTTGAAAGTCCATATCCGGATATACCAGGTTTCCCTGGAAATCCGTATTGGCCATCTTTGTCAAAAATTGTTTAACTAATGGGTCCATGCTTTAAGTCCATTATATGAAGTTTTGCTTCTTCAGGACTCATACCTGTGATCTGTTGCACCTCTTGAGCAAACTCAGGCAAACCTAGATGGGTAAACTTATATGTGCCGGCAGGGGTCTCAGTAACCGCAAAAACTACTCTATCCTGATCATCGTAAATTAAAACCGAGGCTAATTCTTTTTCATATTTAGCCGGAATCAGGACATTTCTTTTTTGCGTTCTAACTCTCACCGCAGCAACTCCGTTACTGAACGAATAAAGCTATTGAAGTCCTCAGACTCATCAGAAGCCTGAGCGACCATGCCTGGTGGAGGCGCAGGAGGAAGTCCCATCATTGCGGGATCCATAGGGGGAGCGCCTGCTGGCATGGGTGGAGGCATGGCGCCAGCAGGAGCAAGCGCTTGCATCATTGCTACCTGCGCATCCATGAGCTGCTGCAGCATAGACTTAATGTTGGCAATTTCCGTAGGGATATCCATGGGTGGAGCAGCGCCCATCATAGCGGGGTCCATAGGGGGAGCTCCGGGGGGCATACCCCCCATCATAGCTGGATCCATGGGCGGGGCACCAGGCGGCATACCCCCCATCATAGCGGGGTCCATAGGGGGAGCTCCGGGGGGAGCGGGAGGCGGTATCGGAGCCCCACCTGGAGCAGCGACTACTGCTTGCTTGAAAGCGGTTTTAGAGAAAAGCTCAAGATAAGGATCTACCATAGGTTGCCTATTTTACTGTATTTTAAGAGAACGTACATTTATCCGCCAACAATTTGGTCAGCCAGGCGGCCATGTTGTGCCGGGGATAGTATTTGGATTGAATGCTCCATTAATTGAACTTAAATCTATTGGTGCGGAAAGTTCCGAAAATAGTGGAGGGTCTGTGGATCTCTCGATCTTTGGCGCAGATGGTGGTTTTATAAAGAAGTCCGGTACGCAGACTTGGGTCTTCGAAACGCCTAGTATATTGGAAACTACGAGATACGTATTTATAGTACGTAGCGTCGGGCGATTTACAGTACTTATTGCTGAGCAAGATCCTTGTAGGGCCAGATAGGGGCTCATCGTAGCCACTGCATCCAACTCGCATTCGATTAGACCAAATCGGAAAGTCACAATTCGAGTAATCGATGCAGCTGTAGCCAATACAGCATTAATTGGTGCAGGCACTGTGCTTGGAGAAAGTACAGTGAGTTCTGGAGGCAGGTCAGATACGCCTAGGCATCCATAAACTGGATCGCAGTCCTCAGAACCGAAGATACCGAGAGTGCCAAAAGCGAATCCTCTTAGACCCACTCTTGGGATCATAGTCATAGTAGAAACTGAAGCACTGCATATAACTGAGGTCGCAGGCAATACTCTCTGCTTAGCAATAGTTGCATTTACAGTATTTAGTTTGCAGGTAGCAGTGCCTACTAAATAATTTGCAGTGGAATCTACTGTCAAAGCCGCTACAGCATTTAATACTGCTGTAATCGGCCTTGTAATAGCATTTGCAGTAATGCCTACAGTAAACCCAAATTCTGCTAATAGCGGTGCATGGTGATCTAGAATCACGGTGCCGCTATTTGAAGTACGTTTAGTGTTGTGCTTAACGTTGACTTCAAACATACCAAGCCAAGTCTGGCTTTGACCGCTGCTACCGGTAAGCCGGTTGGACTCAAGTAGCATAAACGGATCTTGTAAGAAGTCTACAGGGTATACAGAGCTGACCGAGTCATATACGGCAGCAGCTGCCTTATATGGGTGGCCTGCAGGCAAACTGCCCTGTAGATTAAACTTATGCGCAAGATACCCTTCAATAACCTCTATGTCGCTATCGCTCAAGCGGCCTTCAACGGCAACAACTTCAGCATAAACATCATTAGTGTCGTGAGAGTTAGCCGTAGAAATGCCAGCTATCGGACCGCCTAAATGGTAGCCCGTAGTTATGCCTGTTGTTGGCGCAAACGTAGAAGTGCCTGTAGAGGCGTAGCTAGTTATTGCAGTGCCGTTAAGCCTAATTCCGCTATCTGACGCTCCTCCAAAGTAACCACAAAGAATTCCAGGAGTGTTAGTGCTAACTGCAGCAGTTGCAGTATCGTGCATCGCTCCTTTAAATAGAACGGGCCTACCTGTACTAAACCCTATACCCTGTACTCTTGGATTTGCTGCTGAAGGTAAAACGTACTTACCAAACGCACAGTGAGTACCTGCAACATTTACAGGCTTTGTAAACACCAAGAAATAAGTAAAGCTAGATAAGCTTACAGCTGCTGGAGCTGCCAGTCGATCTGGATTTGTTGTATCAAATTGAGCGCCGCGGAAAGATGTGTTAAATGTGACTACGTTGGGTTGGAACGAAGAGCTACTTTCCGCTAGAGAGATTGCCTCAGTTGTAATACTGCTGGCCCAGCTTGTTACAAATGGACCACCAGCTGCGGCAGGCAGGCTTTCATATTTAAACCATGCTCTTGTTCCAGCAATATCCGAAGGATCAATTGCAGCCGGATATGCCACTCGCCCGCCCGTACGAGCCGATGTGCCGCCAGGGGCAACAAACTCCAGCTTAGCACTACCTCCGTAAGAGTTTCGTATAAAGCTAGGTGAAATAAAGGGTGAAGAAGATCCTAAAGTAATTGCTCCGGGGTTTTCACTAGCCGTAGTGACCTTTACTGGATCGTATATGGTAAGTGCAGAAGACGTAAAATCCGTGCCCTGCTTTGAAGCAATGAAGAAGTCTGCGGGCTGAGTTAGATCAGAGCCCATATTGGCTCCGTCTACGAACACTCTCTGTAGGCCCGCCCTAGAGTCTAAGTTCAATGCAAACATTGATGCCGAGTTAACTGTGCAAGCAACGCCTCGGGGAATAATGCTTAGAATATATTGCGAGTCTAAGAACTGTGCATCTCCAGGCCAAGTATCTACAGCTAGGAAAGTCTCAGCAAAGTGCACTGGATCGGATATTGAATAGAGCGAAGACTGACCTACAGCGGAGAACTTCTTGATGTTTGTCTTCTGGCCGTCAAAGTAGCGATCAAGAGAGACATCTACAGACCATGAATCAGTAACCCCCGGGATACCCGATACATAGGACATTGCAATATTAGAATCGTCAAACTGAGTGAGTCGGGGCAATATGTCCTGCAAAGAGTTATCTGGCAGAGAGAAGTACTGCTTTTGAGCAAGGTTTACTTTGTAAAACTCTGGATTTAAAGTTGTAGATACGTCGTCATAGCCCCACTGCGCAATATCTCCCGTGCTCTTGAGTGCGTAGATGATCCCTCTGTAAGTGCCAATCTGAGTAATGACGTCTTCAGAGGTTATACCTGCTGCTGTGATATTGCGAATTGCAAAAGCTTCGATAGGAGGAGTGTAGGTAGATATGTTGCAATTTGATGGCAACAGATCGCCGCCAAACACAACTACTTCGCCGTCCTCTGCAACAATTACGCTGTACCCCGCACCATATGGGTATCTTTTGGTGCTTTGGGTGTTATAGTAGTACCTGCCAGTTGCAATTAGTTTTGCTTTTCTGTTACCCCCACGGCGGAAAGCCGTAGGAACATTTGTTGCATTTGTTATTAGGGAATTTCTAGGAGTAAATCCAAGAGTACGTTGCGGTTGCCTAATGACTGTACCGCCACTTGGAAGTCTGCTAGTTGTAGGGGGATTAATTGCATATGGGTGATCCGGAGGCAATACAGCAGGGCACAGTAGGCCAGACTTATGAATAACGTGCCCTTCAAGAAGCTCGCTTTTTCGAGTAAACGTAGAATCTAAATCTTCACTAGAGTCATCCAGCATAGCAACGACTCGTTGACCGCCGCTGAAAGAAGTTATCTCAAAGCCACTAGTAGCAAGTTCGTAGGCAGTGAACTCTCCGCCAGCTACAGCAGGGCATACAAAACTACGATTAAGTGCGGAATAGCTAAATCCTGGTACGTTGCATTGACCCTTGGCGTTATCCCCAAATGCCAATACGGCTCCAGCCTGTACTGAGAAGGTACCCCCTGGTATAAACTCAGAGTATGCTAGAGCTAGGCCAACAATGTGAGCCTTACCCGCACTGACAGTGGTAAATCCAATGTTTGAATATGGCGCAGGTACGGAAGATATAGAACCCCATACTGTTAACTTGTTAGTAGTGGCATCAATGGCAACATTGAATGTATCTCCGCAAGCCACCATGGAATAAGTACCGGCAGGGCTGACAGCTTGGCCGTTTGAGTTATTCCCCCAGCAGGCTACGGTATTATCTGCTCTTCTAGCAGCGGCATGGCGGTCTCTGGAGTGGACGGAAACAAAGTTAGATCCGGCGGGAACCGTCAAGGCGCCATCTGATCCGGCACTACCCCATGCTACCAGAGAGCCTTGCGTAGCACCATAGGTGTTCGCCTTTACAGCATAATACGCGTTACTACCAGCTGCAACGGAGATTGCATGCTCCAGTCCGGATAGTTCTGTCGATGAATAGTACCTATCCGTATTCTTGGCACGAATAGATGCAGGCATAGCTTCATAAGCAGCCTCAACCTCTTCTGAAGTTGGGGCAGATATGACGACGTGTTTGTATGGTCCTGCGGCACTAGTTGAGCCTGGATTAAAAGAAAGAGTTCTTCTACTGGATGCTGTAGGAATAGTGGTGTAATGGGCGCCGGTGTCGCCCCAAGCAACCATATCGCCTCCGGTTCCAGAGGTACGAACAGCAACAGCGTACTGTGAGGAGAATCCTGTACCTAGTTTAATGTAAAGACCACCAGGAACGTTAGTTACAATTCCACCATACCAATCTGCGCCCCAAGCTGATAGTTGGTTATTAGCCTTAATTGCTATGGTGTGATACTGGCCTGCGGCGATATCAAGACAGCCTGTTCCTAAAGCCCCAGGAACGGTAGATTGACCGTAGCTGTTGTCTCCCCAGCATACGACTTGACCTGTGCTCTTAAGGGCTACTGTGTGATATGCGCCACAAACAACTTTAACAACTCCCGACAAAGCTGCTGCAGGAACGGTGGATTGGCCATAAGTGTTATCCCCCCAGCATACGACTTTACCGTCTGTTCGCAATGCCGCAAAGTGCATTTGACCGCCAGATACCTGAGTACATGCCCCTAGATCTGCTGGAGGAGTAAGCAATCCAGCCCCGGTGTCATCTCCCCAGCAGACAACAGAACCTGTTGTCTGTATAGCGGCAAGAGCGCTGGCAGTAGTTGCAACAAAAGTGCAATTCCCTAGAGAACTTGGCGGCTCTGTGTTTCCTGTACCAAAAGCATATCCTATCGCCTTTACAATGCCTCCAGGGGTTAATACTAATGCCCCCTCATAAGCAGCGGCAATCATAGAAGCCGAAGTAATTAAATCTGAGTCGATATCAGATCTTTGTCCCCGGTAATTTTTACCCCAACTAAATATTGAATTACTGGACGTCACAGCAAACGCACACTGACCACCTACGGCAACAGAGTTGGGAGATGTTGGTATGGTGCTAGGCTCATATACTTGAGGTAGCAATCTACGTGTAGTAACATCGTAAGTAACATACAGCGAAAGTTCAGTATTTGTATTTATTATCGGATAAGCAGGATATATCAAAGGATTTGAAACTGTGGGATTGCCTTCTGTGAATTGGAATTCGTCTGTAGCGTAAGCGCTACCTAACTGCCTATATCCATAAATTTGAGTAGGGTCTTGTGAGGAACCCCACTCAGGATCACTAGGAAATACTACTTTAGGCCAACGACCAAAGGGAGCAGTATCAGCAGCCGTGTCTGAATAAGTCAGGGCGTCAGTAGGAGTAGCGTACTCTAAGCCAGTATAAATTTTAAAATTAGGATTAGCAGAATCGTAGCGAATAGTTGTAGCAACTGCTCCGTTATATGGTGCCCCTGCTGGCACTGATCCAGAAATCTGAGTGTAGGTTCTGCTGACTATTGATATGAAATAATCCTTTGGTCCGGAGAAATCCAGACATGGGAACATGCGACCCTGAACATCATCCCTAGTCATCCCTACAAAGAAAGGATATGTGCCATCGATGTTATCAGGGTTTCCTATAATGCTGCCCCTAATCCTGCTACGTGCATCTGCTTCATTCTCATAGATAGCCGAGAAGAAATTATCTCCTGCGACCATCTTTGTTATGGCCGTAATCGGCTTATTTTCTCGCAGCGTTGTAATGCTGTAGTTTGGAGATATTGTGGTTGTATCTCCAAACACATCTAAGTACCTATGATAAGACACGCAGTCAACCTCGGGGGAGGAGTAGCTGTCTGCTGACCACTTAATGTACTCTCCGTCTATCTTTGCTTGTATGTAGGTAGAAGCATTAAGGCCTGAGGGGCGTGGGAAAGACAGATAAACAATATGCGGATTAGCCGCAAATGGTTGAGAGTATGTGCGTGCGCCTCCATCGGAAGCCGTTAAGTACAGTTTAGCTTCAGAGCCAGATTGCTCTAAACCGATAGTAAATCCAAATCCATTCAATACACGTTGCTTTATAAGTTGAATATCTGGGCCACTAAATCCAACTTTATCAAAAAGCAAAGCGCCATCTGTTGTATATGAGCCGGGACATGGTCCGCCCCCGAAGAGTAGGGGAACATCCGGATACGCAAAGAACGAATCTATAAGGTTTCTATTCGCTGCTGTAGCATTTATTGGCCATTGACATGGCGCTCTGTTGCAATCAAATGCAGCTATTGGAGGATTGCACGCAGGGGTGTCCTCTGCGGGTAGATTACTAAAATATCCGGTTAACAACGCAGGTGTAGTAAGTGGATTTCCCCTACAACCCGTGGTTGAGTAACTGATCGGATCCCATGTAGCAACGGTGACTACCGGAGCATTAATTGCGGTATTTAATCCTCGGGCGTGTACGTAACCATCTTCGTCAATCGCCAAGGTATGGAATTGACCGCAGGTTACTTTCTTGAAACCATATGTAAGCGCAGGATTCTGTGTATGCCCTATGTTAGTTTGATCGTAGCCCATCAACCAATTATTGTTATAATCGCCGCCATAGGTATTTAGATCCCCTGCTGAAATTGCAAAAGGACCAAACAACTTTAAATCAAGTTGTCCCTTTGTATTATCCCCGTAAATCTGAGTATAAACAGGCGCTCTATTAGAAATAAGAGAGCTGTGATTATTTACCAATACTGCAGATCGGCCGCCAATAAATACTTGTAAATTAGATACGCCAAAGAGTGAACGAAGTTGACTCACGCCTCCAACAACTTGAGAGCTGGAGGATGTAATGGTTAGACCTCGTGGGCTGTAAATAACAACAGAACCAGAACTATTTGTTTGTTTAAATGTAGTTACATGCTTACCTGCGTATGGAATATGCCCACCAAAGCTATAGCCAAGTTGATGTTTTACTACTCGAGTCTTTTTAATGGTTATTCCGAGATCTGCAAGCCAGCTTACATTCAAAGCTCCAGTGCCTGAGTAAGAGGGATCACGAGGTAGTGAAATGCTATACGCTGATTGATTATCGCTATATAGCGCATAAGCACCAGTCATAACCAAAACTCTATTAGTGCCCCCAACTGTACCAGAGAATAAAAGGTGGTAACCAGTTGCTGAATTCTGGGTGTTTGCGGGTAAAGAACCGCTGCCATTAGCCACGATGGAGTACCCAGAAGGTAAGGCTACTCCAAATCGCTCCATGTAGATAGATTTATTGTTAAATCCAGTAAGAGCGCTATCTACGTCGTTTGCACTAGGAGCCCCACTCACAGGCAGCTCCTCAGGACGTGTGTACAGATTTACAGCATTTGCACTCACTGGAGTAGGCACATTAAAGTACTTTAAACTACCGCCAGCAGATACAAATATCGTTGAAGATCCTAGAGCGTAATTATTTGCACCTGTTGAAATAACAAGAGAATTGATTGGGTTGTCAACTACCTCTAAAGATCTTGGACCTATATACATTTGAAACTTTAGAGCGGTGGTATCCGCGCTCGCAATGGTAATCGCAGAACCACCCCCTAATCCACCTTCTACAAGATCTACGCCAAGTTGCTTGCCATATCCTACATAACTAAAAATGTAGTTAAGCCCACTGGCAGAACTATTTTTTATTAAAGTCTCATCTATGTCTGAACCAACACTTACCGCTAAATCTTCAGTGCCCGGATAGTATGGCAGGTACTGAGTTGAATCTAAAGAGGCGCTCCAAGCCATGGGATTTCCCCAGGCGATTAAACTTCGGTTTAAATTGGGATTAGACGACTCTGCAGTCGCGTAGTCGACGCCTATGTATTCGTTGTTACTTGCTAGAGCGCTATAGCTAATTATGTTCTCTCCGCTTCCAACCGTGGCACGCCAGGTAGGGGTTGCAGGAATTCCATCCCAGCCTAAATCAATATACGTATTAGACGTTCTGTTTAACTCAGTAAAAGTATCAGTATATAGAGTTTGAACGAGGTCATATATGTCTCGATTAAATGTCAAAAGCTGCCAAGATACAGGGGATACGTTGGTCCACTGTGCGTAAATATTTTGGGAGCCTGTATTAAATACTAATCTATACTTTCTAGAGCTAACCGTAACTTCTGCAGATATCTGTTGAGTACCATCATTAGGGTCTAGAGTAAGAGGGTATTCGACTCCTGTGCTGCTTTTAATTTTATATATCCCCGGCGTAGGCTGTTCTGCAACAAGTCGTCGTAGACAAGCAAAGATAGTCGTGCCGCCGCTACTCTTAAGAGGCAACTTAATAAGATAATCGAAATTCAGTCTGTTCAGCTCTGGGTGCTGAGTAGCCCATTTGCTCTGAACGTCGTCTCGCCGTACGCCGATAGTATGATCCCAGCCGCAGTAAGCAGCCCAGAATCGCATTCTATATTTATGGAAAGTCGGATCGTAAGAGATGCCTTCGCAAGTAGGTACGTTGCACTGACCTCTATTGTTTCTGCCCCAGCAGGCTGCGGTGTCTTCAATCTCATCGTCATTCACCGGAGGAACAACTGCACTCACATCCGTAGCTGCAGCTGCACGTACGGCTACGCAGAAATCCCCGCCAGCGGAAATACTCTTAGCTCGAAGTCCAACTGGTACAGAAGTTTGGCCGTAGGTGTTGTCTCCCCAGCAGACCACAGTATTGTCACTCTTAAGAGCAATAGTGTGGTTATCGCCTGCGTCGACGGCAATTACATTTGACAAACCAACCGGCACGGTGGATTGGCCGTACGTATTGTTGCCCCAGCAGACCACGGTGCCATCGTTCTTTAACAGTACTGCGTGATTTTTGCCGCATGCTAATACCTTTCCGGCATATACGATTTGTCCTGCCTCCGAAGCTGTCCAAACCTGAGTGGGGGTTGCTGCAGTTACACCTGCAGGAACACTGGCCGAAGATGGGCAGTCTCCGTATTGTTCAATAACGCTAATTGGAGTATTGGGGTTGGCGGAGTCAAAACGCTCAACGATAGCTACCGAGAAGTTCTCTCCAATAGCCATGTTGGATATGGGAGATCCTGCAGATTTCCAAACTGAAGATAGGCTGTTACCCCAGCTGTAGAGCTGCCCGTTATCAAGAATGACTGCAATGTGCCCTGCGTTAAAGTCAAACTCTTTTACATTTAAAATGTAACCATTGGTTAAGAAGTTTGCATCAACGGCGGCAGGAACATCTAGATGCCCATAGGTGTTGTAGCCCCATAAGAACAACTTCTTACCAGTACTGCCGCTCGACAACAATGCGATGATGCTTTCGCCAACCTTGACCTGCGAGAACAGCCCTCCACCAGCTATAAACTCTCTGACCTTCTTTGGCAGAATTGGATCTAGGCTAGTAACTATCTCAGGGCCGTTGTAGCTCTGCAGACTTCTTCTGCAACCTAAAGTGCCGTCAGACTTAACAAACAAGTGCAGACTGTTGGGGTCAAACGAAGATACCTTTGAAGCAGGAGTGGCAGCGTTGTATACCTCAAGCGCCGTGCTTGGTTCAGGCTCAACGTTTACCTTAAGCGCTGTATCAAAAACTACCGTTGGTCTTGCGATAGCAACAGAGAACTCACCCATAAGCAAGTTTCTGTCACCGCTGAAGGACAGCTTCTGCTGATCCGACTCTCCCTGGTCTCCGGTGATGCTGACTACCGGACGGGTTACCGCAAGTACAGCCTTTGTTGTAAGACTTGGGGCAGCATTAGGAGTAGAATAGAAATCCTTAAGTGATCTGATAACGTGAGTACTGGCAAAAGCCCCACCAGTTAAACACTCTTCAATAAACCATCTATAGGATATATCAACAACTACTCTGTCTGGATTGACGGCGGATACGCCCAACACGGGAATGTCTACATAGACAAAAGACTGGAATCCAGAGGCCGTATATGGAGAAATGAGTATCCGTAGAACACAATCAGCGTCAGCGGAGTACAAGGCATTAGGATTAACAGGAACTCCGTTAGTAGCTAGGCTTACGCTAAATGAAATAGCCCCAGCTTCGCCTTCAAACCCGGCAGCAACTACGGTCGCAGTAGAGGCAAGCGCTGAAGGCCTATAGCGAGAATAAGCATAACGAGCGCCGCTCTTAATGGGCAAGAACGTCATCATTGCATCTGATGCATGGACGTGTGCTGCAGAGGACGTTGTGCCATCCTGGGCCATCACGGCAGCATTAATACGGAAATTAGCGCCGCCAGCAGAATAGTTTAAATACTCTGTTGGACTTAAGAGTCTAAATGCTGACGAGCTGTAGATAGGCGATAAACCTTCGGTATAGGTACCTGCAGTTGTCTCAACTCTAGCTTTAGCTATCTTTCTACCTGAGCCCTCAGGGTAATAGTAGTCTGTAGCGACAGCAGATGGCTTTAGGATGCTTGCTGCTTGATTGTAGTTGTGTCTCACTAGCGCTGATCCCATGAACAACATAGGAACAGTTGGGGCAGAGTAAGTGCCTGTGACCTCTGTTGCCGCAGAGACAAGAGTGGATGATCCGCCTGCCCCCATAGATCCAACAGAGGCGCCGTACGACCTAGGGAACGATGAGTAAGCAGCGACTCGAGTTACATCCGGACCTACCGCAAGATTACCGAATACTGTTCGCTGTAGCGATGTTGTATCCAGTACAGAAGTACGCAGCAGAATCAGTTTAGCGTCATAATTAGGAGTAACCGCATATTGAGATGCAGGGCCTAACTGGCTAGCTCGCAGCTTTAGAGATACTCCAGCACTTGAAGCCGGCCCTGGAGTAAGTCTCAGTAGCGTGGATCCAAATACAGAATGAGAATACTGTACTGGAGATCCGTCTTCGTCTAGTGCACTAGCCGCAGATGTGGCAGTAGGTAGCGGATAGCGAACATACTCTTGAATCTGATCCGGATAGTCTACGGCTCCAAGCACAAGCACAGCTGGAGCAGCTAGGCCTACAGGCGTACTGAGCTTGAGAGGTATCGTAGGCGTTGTATCAATACGTACTGGACCGGAGAGTTTACTGCTTATTAAAGAAAGAGCAGCATTGCTGGTAGCAGGCTTGGTACTTGGATAGGCTAGCGCCGCCTCTACTACAACTCCGGCTGTGAGATTAAGTTTGCTTGTTATTACTGGGGTAGAAGAAACAGTAAATACACTGCCAGGTAAAGTTGGATTTGAAGGCTGAGATAACTGACATAAAACAGGCGATGCTTCTAGTTTAGTTATTATTGCAAATTTTCCAAGCCCTACAACTGTAGAGAATTTTGCATTAATTACCTCTAATGTGTTATTAGAAACTAATCTTGCAGACGTGTGAGATGCCGCTGCAATAGTAAGCCCTGAATAACTTGTAATTTTAACTGGAGCTATTGTATTTGATACATTACAAATAGTTGTATGTATGTCACTAGAAAGCAGTCTAGTGCGCCCTACAATAATAAAAGCATCGGAAATGGCTGCAACACCTAATGCACAGACAGAAGTTCTAGTTTGAATTATTTTGTCTAACGTACTAGAACTGGTAGCCAATACGGCAATATTAGAATTAGAACTAGGTAAAATTACATCTCTAGTCAGAGTATAAAATGTACCTGCTGCAGCTCCAGCAGAAGCATTTGTAGTTATAGAAGTATTGTCTAAATATACAAAAGATATAAAAGACTTAGTACCAACCGCTTCTACTCTGGATTCGCAAGTATTTACAGGTGTAGAGGTAAAAATGTCTAAAGGGTCAAGACTCGGACTAGAAATCGCTAGAACTGGGTTAATTGTAGGAGGGCTAAAACTTCTGTAAAGAATTGAGGAGTCTGAACTACTCTGAGCTGCTACTGTAGTAGAGTCTACAAATGTAATGTCTAAAAGATTTATAGACGATACAGAAGTAGTTAGATTTACCTGAGACTCATTTAAGTTTTTTAAATGTATAAAGCTACCGTTAAAAATATTATAAATTGTCTCTAGCTTCGCAGAAACAGGATGTGCCTCTAAGAAATCAGAGGCCATTGAGACTGCGCTTATAGTACTTATAGCACTAATACTCGCATCTTTTAAACCTGAAGTAGCAAGTTTAAACCTACTTAAACTATCTGTATTAGATTTTAATACAATAAGTTCTGTATTTACGCCTGCAATAATAGAAAGATTATTACTAGGAGTTACGCCTGCAAATAGTTTTGTATCTACTGAAGAGGTCTTTAAAACAACGGATAAAGAAGCAGCGTTTGTTGTTAACCTAAATAAATTATACTCACTAGCAATTGCTAATTTAAACGTTACTCCAAATACACCAGTAACTGTAACGCTAGAAACTGCCGCCACGTCAATATTTAACGTATCTAAAGGCGGCTCTCCAAGAGTACTTGGAGCTACATACGAGGTGGCAAGATTACAAAGGGGCATGTTACTAACAGTTTATAGAGGTCAAGCCAATGATCCTACCTAAATTCTTGCCGGCAGCCATACCTGCATTTGCAGAACATAAAATTGCAGAAGGGTACAGAGTCTTATTATACAGCACCGCGCTATTAGTTAGAAGTTTGCTTTGAACAGCAATATACCCTGAGGCCATCGGTAGACGTCTCAAGAATGGAGCGTTGGGGCTACTTACTTCAGTAATAGTACTAAAAGTTTGAATACTGGGCACGCTTAGTTGGGTAGCTGAACCTGCGCTTATAAAAGCATTTGAGCGCAAAACCTGCATAGAAGGATTGAGTGTAGATATTGCGTCGTTAATACCTAAAAATGGTCTATGCGGAATAGTGTCAAAAACGCTAAAGAAGTTTGCAGATACCTTAAATTTTAATAAGGGAATACGTAGCTCAAAAAAGTTTACAGTGTCGTACGTAGTATCTAAAACCTGCGCAGCTGCGGTCTCCCTATTTCCCGAGGGGCCGTACTTTTTAGTACCGCATATAAAGCGAGTATCTGCAGGATAACCAACTGGGTATTTTCTCTCCCAAAGAGTTGAATCTATCTCACAAGGACAGTTTCTAAACCAACGGCTTTTCAAACCCGAAAAAGAATCATCATATGGATAAAATACAGATATATCTGCGCCAAAAGATGGGCTCACTCCGGGCAGTTCATTCCATACTCCAGCTTTGCCTGGACCGTATAAAACATAAGGCAACTCCTCTGCGTCTACCTCGATCTCTAAGGTAATGTTTATAGAGCAGTTGGCATAACTTGCCGCTGAGGTGTAGTCCTTGATGATAACATTGATTGTCGGCTCATTAAACGGAAGAACCGTAGCGGCCAGAGTAGTGCCGTTGACACTCCAAGTCTGATTTGTTACTGCGAATGTTGAGGGGTTAACATCTACAGGGTAGTAGCACCCAGATTTGTCCAGAGCCGGCACAGCTGCACTTGTGTTTATGGGCCTTAAGAAATATGGAGATGTACCTGTATAGGATGAGCTATTAGTTGGATTGAGGCCTTGCTCAGCGTAGATTTCATACGTTCCGTTATAGGTATAGGCAGAAGCCGCAGAGAATCTATCGGAAATCCTAAAAGTGGCTGCAGTTGTTGAGGCCTGAATAAAGGCGTCCGCTGCAGCAGTATCGAGGTTTGCTTTTAGGCGCTTAAAGACTACCCACTCATTTTGCTTATAGGGAATCGTTATGTCCCAAGAGGACATAGGTAAATTCACTGTGCCAGCAGAAGTCACTACTTCTATCTTTACATCTAGACCTCGAATTCTCTTAGAATAAGCAGAGCTAGGGATAGAAATAGGAATAGTCTTTGAGGTAAATCCTGCGCCAGAGTTAGGGAGTGTAAGCGCTACGCTTCCACTTGACGCCTCTACGATTCTAATTGGATTAGTGACGAGAGTGTAGGAGTCGCCGCAGTAGACTTTAGCGTCAGTGCCAAACAATCTAGGCACCAGGGGAGCTACAGAACCATCCTGCAGTATTCTTGCAGAGCCTGCGGTCTGCCCTTCGCAGCCGTAGCCTACGATTCCAAGTTTGCAAACTTTTCTTTGGCCAAACGGTATATTTCCGTTGACGTCTGCCATGAAGTGCGTTGAAAACGCATTCACGCTGGCTAGATGGGCATTTGAGTTAATTTGAGCCCAACTGGCACAGCTTGATCGGAAGAGCACAGCACTGTGCATGGATCCTGCCGCGTAGTCAACGACAAAGTCCGTATATGTCTGCTGCGTATAGCCAAGAGGGGAGTGATACTCTTGCAAAGAGTTTAAGGACTCAAAGTTAGGAGACTCTTCCGCAGCCGTAACACAGCATCTTGCTTTGTTGCCTGTTTGACTAGCAGATGTGATAAACGGCATAAAGGCTGCTGAGGGAATAGCAGACTGATTAGATCCGTTAAGCAACCCTCTTGCACCGAGTACCGGATTGGTAAAGGTACTTGGGTATAGATGGTGTTGGAATCCGAGTAGTGACTGTAACGCTTCTACTGCATGATGTCCCGGAGGACCAAACATAGCATAATAGGTAGAACTACTAGATACTGACTGAAAGGTAGGTCTATCGTATAGCTGATCGTGTCGGCTGTTTATATTCCAACGATAGTGCCCATAATAGTTTTCCCAATCGTTAGTATTGACAGCAAGACCTTGAACTTGACCTGCTGCATATGTTGCGTCATAGCGCGACACAGCATGGGTATCTAGGAACCCTAAACCAAATACGCTATCAGCGCCTGAACCTACGGCAAATACACCTCCAGTACCGCCGGTACTACCGGGTCCTCCATCGCCTGCAGGAGATATAGACAGCAACGTTCTGCCGAATTCACGACCATCGCCTGCACCCCACGCAAGTAGCACAGGACGAGAGTATCGGCTGCCATCTCCGGAGATAAGGCCAGGAGCAACACTTTGTGTAGGTACTGTTACCGTAAATAGCCGAGATCCCAGTTCGCTTACTATCTTTGGAGTTCCCGCCGTCGTACCAAGGCCAACAGCCACAGGCCAATCGCCTGCAGACACCGCCAAGATGTGCGCTTTACCTGTCTTAAAACTTTGTATTGGAATGCTGGGCAGTAGAGACAGATCTAGTGGGGCTTGATAGTTTGTGCCTAAAGTGTAATAGTGGCCGAGCCAAGCAACCGGCCTATTATCCATATTTACTATGGCTACTGTGAGATTAGCGCTAGCAAGAGCTGTTGTTGGCAGTACATACTCTAAGGTTCTGTCTGTAGCATCTCCAGGTAGACGACCAACTATACCTGCAGCTTGTCTTTTAATTGGCCCAAAGTGGAAAGATCTGGTCTTCATCGGCATAGCAGATGTTCCGGGCCAAAGGTATGGGTCGCTGGATCCTCCTACTCTATTTCTTCTAGCAACAATATTTCCGGCATAAGGACTCATAGCATCAAATCTGCCGGCCATTTGCCAAGGACTAATAAAGCTGTCTCTGTATACATCGTTGCCGGTAAAAAACACAGATGCTTGATAGTCAAAGGTGGCAGCGGAGTCTACTGCTTCCTGATCTGTGTCTGTTGAGCTTATTTTTGAAGAGCTTCTTGTAAATGTATTTAGGAAGCCTATATAAACGGCAAAATCGCCGCAGGCTGCCATATCCTTAACTTTAAATCGACTAATAGTTACTGGGCAGTCGGTGTTGTATACAGGCAAACCGTGATTTCCAGCAGCTCCTACGACACCAACAGAGGGATTAGTTGCCACAGCTCCAGCATTAGGGGATGGGGGCCCGACTAAACTTAAGTATCCTGTAGTACCTGTTGTGGGGTATATTCCAGATACGGTTCCACCTACTGTTCGATTTATAATTTCGAACATTCTGTTTACACTACTGGTTATCTGTTGAGTAGATCCCATACCAGACAAAGTGCCTGCGGGATTGTTTTCAGGGAGGGTGTTATAAGCGGTGTCAAAACCACTAGCAGCGTTGTACTTATTACCTAGAATTCCTATAGAGCTAGTTCCGGATGTTTGAAACGATCTGGGACTAAATGCGCAACCCCAGGATACAACACGGCCGTGTAGATAGGCTTTGTCAGCAGGCGTGAATTTATCTGAAGCGTTTCTAGAGACAGAGTAGACTATTCCATGGGTAGTAAATGGGCCGCAAATAACTTTTTTAAACTGCAGATCCTGAAAATATCTAGACTTATGAGCAGTTCCTGTAGCGCCTGCCTGTCGGAATAGGGATACGGTTGTCAATCCAACAGCACTTGTTCCATTTGCGGGGGCTCTATATTGATTAAGACTTTGACAGTAATGCGGATACGTCGAGTATCTTGATACATAAAAATCATCGCCATAGGTATAACTACTGCCCCATTGCGCTGTAGAAGTTAGAGATACTGAATTAGTAAAAGAACTCGGATTAGCCATAGTTTGGCTAATTGAGCCTCGACCTGCTCCTACACACTGAATCTTAAGCGCAGAATCTATTATTGCAGTATGGAATGCACCTGCTGCAATCATGCCCTTCATTCTTGTTGGAGATCCAATGGTAGTCTCACTTACAGAGAATCCCTGAGCAGTTCTTTGCCCGATAGTAACAGAGCTTCCATTTATTGTCTTTGTTAAAGCGACGACATTAGTGTAAACCGCGCCTGTTGCGTAGGCTTCTCCTGAGGTTGAAGTAGTCCCTGGAGGATTTTCATTAGGAACCGCTAAGTGTGCATATCCGCTTGTTGCTGAGTCTGTGCCGGTTGTCCGTAACAATAAGCTTTGACCAAAGTGTACAGCTTGATTTGTTGGATTAAATTCAAAAGTTGTAAAGTTATTAGGGCGTACGTCACTTACAGCCGTAACTCGGCCATCCTGGCTCACCCAGGGACCTCCTGCCCCCCATACGTAAACGATACCGGCCTTAGAGCGAGCTACCGTGTGATAAGCGCCTGCAGAGACTTCCGCAATGGGATCTGTTGGGGTTTCAGATTTAATATTCCCTGACGAATCAACCAGATTAATAGCGTCTGGAACCTCACACTGATAATACTTGTTATTTCCCCAAGCATAAACCCAGCCCTGCGACGTAACAACTACAACGTGCCCTGGAAGATTGGTGTAGTTGATATGTCTGCCGTATCTATAGTATTCTGATTCTGGATAACTAAACTTGTATATATTAGTAGTAGCATTTAAAGTAGGGTCGTAAAAATCTCTAGCAGCTTTTTCTGCAAGTTCATCTGAATAAATAGAATGTTCGGAGTAGGTCCACCCGAATGTACTTAAGACCGGCGGAGCGTTAGATACCGCTACGTCTACAATCACAACTCCCGAAGCTCGCATCGGCTCTGGGAGAACTAGTTGGCCCCATCTATTGCTGCCCCAAACCGTAACTTTACCGCCATTGACTATAGCACCATTGTATGTGCCAAGAGCCATTATGTGTCCGCCACCACCGTGCAGAATCTGATCCGTAGCAAAGAACCCTCGTATGGTGGCGTCGTCAACGCTGTACAAAGATGTTCCATTAGGCGTTCTAGGGTCTATACCCAACTGCATGTTAGAGGCCGCTATATAGTCGGCACTTCTTGGAGGCGCATGCATGATTTTGTTTATGACCTGCGCTTCAGCAGATTCCATCCAAGGATCTGCATGTGCAGTAAACATAAACTCTAAATGCTGAGTGTCTTGATTAAGCAGTACATAGCCATATTGTGTAGCTTTGATATCGGCATATCGACTGTAGCGTGTGCCAGTAGGGCTAGAATCGAGCCAAAAAGAGTTAGAGTCTGTAGGGAATCCGGATGCTGTTCTTACACTACTTAGACTTGTGTTAATGCCTATCGAGGGCTTAGTAGCTGATATCTTCTTTGAGCCTGGAGAATAAAGCTGGAATAACTCCGTACGCCAATCTAAGTTTGGATCCGCAGCATCTACAGTGAGATTCCAACCAAATGCTCCTAAGAATAAGGTTGAGTTTCCCTTCGTACCTATGTAAGAAAATGCTGCGTCAGAAGAATCAGGATATGCCCCTAGAGCGCAGAAAGATCTGATAAAGTTAGGCGAAGACTGCGTACCGAATGTAGATGCCTTTAGTTCCCTGGTCCCTATTGCTTCAAAGCAGTTAAATTGAGGGGTGTTTATAGCTCCAACAAGATTAGAAGCAGATCTCCTTGATACCTCAGAATAACCTGCACCAAAATCGTCGGCATCTACTATTTGATTGTTAGTAAAGGTTGGATACGCAAAAGTAACAGGCCGATAAATGGGAAGCAGGGTACCGGCCGGATCAATATTTAGATGATACGTTTCTGGGAAGCCTGTTATCAACCCAGAAACGTTTATAGCTAACGGAGGATTACCTGTAGTCCCTCCGGTCCAAAGAATGTTGCAGGCCTCGCTTAGCTGCCCATTGGCAAAGCTGTATTGAAAGCTATCCGATCTAGAAACAACGTTAAGTGGATCATTGGGGTTATTTGCGGCTCCACCTATGGTAGTTGTCGTGCTTGGATTAGTGCCAGCAAAAAACTCGGCAGGCAAGCCATTGAGAGAGATGCTTCTTTGTCCAGAGTACGGGCTTAGTAATGGAGTAAGTGTGTATAAAGCCTCTGTATACGTCCCTCCAACTACCTTAACGCTTCTGCTTTTGTTCTCAATCCGAATTCTAGTTCCAGAGGCTGGAATATAGTCATGTAGTGTTTCTTTTAACACTATATGGTTTGGCCCAGAATAAACAGCCTCCACCACAACCGCGCTGGATCCTTTTACTGCCGACTTTGCCCTTAAAGTACAAGGGAACACCCCAGGGCATGGCAAAATAGTGCCCAATGCGGACCCCGAGGTAGAATCAATAGAGCCTTGAGCTTTTACGCCAGAGGCTGAAAAGTTTTGGTTAACGCCTAGATAAACCGTAGGCATTTAAACCCACCTTAAAAAGCGGTTGGAATAGTTTTACCGGCGTTCTTATCCACGACTACAGGCGCAGGCTCCACAACAGTGACAGCAGGCTCAGGTTGAACTTCTGGCTCTGGTGTAGGCTCTGGTGTAGGCTCTGGTTCTACTGCTGCAGGGACTTCTGAAATAGCAACATCAACCTGCTCTTCGGGTGTTTCATTTTCTGGCATATTGTTTCTCTTCTTCTTGGCCATAGGTAGGCTTTCTAAAAGGTATAGGGCCGTCCATTCAGACGGCCCTATTATAGCTAGACTTTACTGAACTCTCTAGTTACTTCTTATTCCATGGCAGCTTGGCTGAAACCCAGTCCCAAAGCGGCTTGCCAATAAAGGCGCCGGCTACAAAAACAGTGACAGTGTAGAAAAGCGTACCGAGTGCTGACGAGAAGAATAGTTCCATATTCATAGTTCCTTTTTGATGCAGTTCTCTAATTCAACCTTTAAGTGGGTGTTTTCCTTAATTAACACATTACATGTTCTCTCAAGATCATCATTCTGTCTTTTAAGGGCCTCAACTTCACGTAAGAGGTTGATATTAGAGATACGAAGTTCAGACAATTCGTGTTCTAACTTTAAATTTTTACGAGCAAGATCTTCAGTTTTTTCCTCAAGAGTCTTAAGGGAGGTTTGTAGCTTATCTGCCATTTTCATGGCAATTTCAACTATAGCCACTTCACTCTCCACAGAAATCTTTTTAGCTTCAGCTTTGCTCTTGCTTTTATCCACCAAGGCTTTGACTACCATCGTTAAAATTCCCCCAGCAGCAAGTGCCGTAAGTAACTCAAGAACCTTGGTAGGATCTATCGGCATTACACTTTATTCAAGAGTAATGGTGATTGCTTGGTCGGCAAATACTGGAGTATCTCCAGCAGTCAGTCGACGGCCAGTGGAAAGATCTCCATAAGCGATAACTACAGGCATGTTGCTAGTATTAGCTGATATAAGTTGTGAAGCGCTGTGAGGGGCTATGTTGCTGGTTGAGTGAGCGGAAATTACAAAACCGTATACGTCTACGGGGTTCGAGCCTGCAGCAAGTGCTGGGAAGCCGATCTGTAGATTGGACACTGCTTGACCCTTATTAGCAGTTTCGCTAAGCGACCAACCTTGCCAAGTATGGGTAGTTCCGCCGCTAGCAACCATAACCATTCCGGTATAACCAATGTAATTTGCTACGACTGGATAGCTAAGGGTACCTGCAACAGATGTGGTACCAGTAATACCACCAAGAGCAGCATTTGCGGGTGATGTAAAGTTAGCATCGGTCATAGGACCGCTCGCTGTGGAAGGATTAGTCGAAGCGGAATTAGTCCCAACCACTAAGTTACAACTGTGAATAACGTTAGATGCTCCCGTGGCATTATAAATGCCAAATTGAGCAGCTGTGGCGGTTACGTTATTGTAAATTCTAAAGCCAGCAGCATTTATATTGGTAGCTGAAATCGCGGTAAAAGCTGTAGTGCTGGTGGGAAATAGCGCTCGCATAATCATTGTTGCTGCGCCTGAGGTAAATGAACCCATAGTTAAGGTCTCCTAAAAGTGATCTTGAGAAGCGGATTGTACCAAAAGAGGTAAACGGTAACAACTGATATCTAAAAAGAGGCTCCAACTAGGAGCCTACACCACCTGGCATTAAAATGCCAGTACTCAAATTATGCCCAACTACTGCCTTACTGTCAAGTTTACGGACAATTCCGTCCGGACAGGTGTAGTAGATTTCCTCAAAAATACCCGAGCACCAAGGCAAGCATAGCGCACAAGGCCTGGCCATACGCATTTGCTGATCCTTGTTAAATCGCACATTAATCAGAGTAAGTCTATCTCTTTGTGAGCATTTAAGAAAGGCGTTTAATTCGCTGTGCTGCTCTCCAAAACGATAACCTATTCTGCTGGCTATAGGGTGCCCTTTAAAAGTATTTGTGCCTACAGCCAGAACTCTGCCCTTACGCACAATCAGACTAACGTGCTTTTTGGTACGAGGTATATCTAAGCAAGCCGGTAAGGCCTGCTCAACAAAGCGGTGGATCTTAGGATCCCAACAAACAGGATCTAATTCCATATCTCGAAAGAGTGCAGTCATCGGGGCTTCGGTGCAAATTTTTCAACAATAACATCCTTAAGGATGTTTACTGTTTCAGCGACGTTCTGGAGAGTTAGCTCGTCCTCAGGAAGAATGGGCTTATCGTTCTTATCAAATACGGCAATACGCAATAGTTCAATAGAGCCCAGCAGCTGGCTCATGACTGCCAGCTGGGCTAGTAATTGCTCTATTGTTTGGCCGTAGATTTCCGCCTTGCATACTGGGGCTTCAGCCAGCTTCAAGTAAGGAGTGAGATTTGTCTCCTCCTCAAAGAAGTAAAGCTGAGCACCAAATGCTTTTAAAGGCGTACCAGGATTAATTGCGTCGCTTTTTGATTTCGCCATTTACGTTATTGCCCTTCTTTGGTCCGCCGCGCCTGAGACTCTGATCCACGAGTTTCCAGTTGAGGAACTCAGATACGATCCTATCGGCTCGCACCATATGGTTGTACTGATCTTCCGGATTAAGCTGATTAAACGGCACAAACAGCTTCATCAAGTTCTCTACCTCTGTCGAAACGATATAGCCCTGTTGAATCATGCTCATTGCCCATTCGCACCACTGCTCGTGCAGCTTAGCGGCAACGGTCTGTGTAAGCACCTGAGCGTAGAACGTTCGATAGACGTGTGGATCCCTGGGATCGTAGACAGCCTTTGAATCAAAGTTATCTGCTTGCATAGGGAGAAACTTAGTCCAACTGGGGACGACTGTCAAGCTGAGCAGCAAAGAAATCTTTAACGATTGACTGCAATTTGCTTATCCGAGCCTCTAAATCCTTCAGCTTAGCTTGAGCATCGAGCTTCTCCTCGTTGCAGGCATCCAGCTCATCTTGGAGCTTATCGACTATTTGAGTCAACATGTCGCGCTCTTGCACAACTGCCTTAAAACTCAAGCCCATGCTCTGGCGGTGGAACAGGGCTATGTCCACAGCCTTCGCCGCCCACACCCGGTCCATATCCTTTGCGGCTTCATCCAGATCGCAGTAAGGAATCATGAACTTTTGCCAGCGCTCCTTGCGTTCCTGGCTGAGCCCTGGCTCCTTCTCCATCAGATTCTTGGCCCAGTCCATCCACTGATCGTGCTCAAGGCTTGCCAGAGCTTCCAGCATCGGGTCACTGACTCTGATTTCTTTGTCGTTCATTTGCCCAACTCCTTGGTGTAGATGATCACGGCAGCCCAGTTTTCTTTAGGTTCTGGGCTTTTGTAGAATTCCAATTTTGTAATTCTGAGTCTCTGCTTTGTTCTTTTATTTGCAGGCCCTGGGTAGTACGTGGATGTAACGTACAGATCTGGACCTCCCTCAAAATCCACCATCGCCAAATCGTCTGGCATCATCCCCGTGTGAAACAGCTCCTCCTGAGAAGGCAGCGCAGATCGGGTGCAGCGAGACGGACCCTCCAACAAGTAAGCCCCGTTTCCGAGATAGGTCTCGTAGCGAGGCTCACCATAACGAGAATGTGCTTTAAGTATTTTTCCTTCAGGAACCTTCATTCAAGGCCTCTTTGTACTGTTGCTGCAGATCCTTGAGCCTCTTGAACTCCTCCTCGAACAACTGCTCTTCAGATAGGCCGGCGTGGTTGAGCAACTTAGAACTGCAAATACGTCCAGCAATAACCCTTGCCTTGACCTGGAGCTGCGGATCTGAGGCTTCCAAGATCTCCTTGATCGGCTGTATGTGCTCCTGGAGTTTATCGGATATCTCCATGACAAATGACAACGGTAAAGCGGCCGTCGTATTCACACAATTCCCGATACTGACATCCAAAGAAATCATGTCAGAGAAGCAACAGGAGTAGAGGTGAAATAACGCAGGACTGTCGTTGGACTTGCCGTAGTGTATGGCGATTGTTCTTTTAGTGCTCATCGTGGTCTTCTATCTGCCTGTAGCCGCAACGCCACAGGAGCTGGGCCAACTCCTTACCGTGGCGTGCGATGCGTTCTTCTGAGTCGTCGGGCCATTGCGCATGCAAGGCCTCATGCAACACGGTCTCCAGCTTAGCCTTGCCCCTCAGAACTTGCCTAATACGAATCTGTCTTTTTGGATCCTCTGGAGGGCTGCAGTCCGCCCATCGATCGTTTGGAATCTCACTACTACGCACAAAACGAAACCGCCACCGCAGCCCACCCAGGTATGTCCAAAAGGAGCTAAAAGGTTTCATTGGCAGCCTTACGGGTATATGGACTTTAACTTCCGATACTGTCTGTAGGAGTACCAACACAAAATGGTGGAAACTACAAACATAAACAGAGAGACCGCAACTGCTCCTTGCCAGAATCCCAATCGATGCGCCTCCTCACAACACAGCGATTTGGCAGCCGGAGGCTGAACTTCCGGTTCAGGCCGAACTTCAACCGCAGGAGTAATCTCCGGCGCAGCGGCTCTAGGCAGAGGCTCCACTGTACAGCAAGTAGACTTAGATGCTGGGGCAGGCTCAAAGGAGCAGGGCTCTGCATCGGGAGCGGTCGTCACGGTGGATGCAACGTTAGACTCCTCCTCTGGGACTACGATAGATGTAGCGTTAGGCTCCTCCTTAGGCTTGCACAACGACTTGCATGAAGCCAAGAAACCCAGAGTGCAAAGACAGACAAGTAGCAAAAATCTAGACATAAAGTCTCCTTTTGTTTTGATTCTAACTACCTGTCTGTCAAATGCCATTTGGTCAGTCTTCATATTGGGCCTTGGCACAACTGTAACAGTCGTTATGGTGATTGACAGGAGAATCCATGCAACCACATAAGCCACAACGCTTTAAGCCTCTTTTCTCCCCCTCCAGCTCCTCGATCTTTCGCTCCAGAGCAACTATGTGCTCATAGGCTCTCCGAAAAATGCTGGATTTCCAGGGGGCGCCATGGATCTTGTCTTCCATGTCAGCCATGCGCTTTAGCACCTGGCCAACGGGGTCGGTCTCCATTGGATTACTCATCCTGCTCTCCTTGTATCTCTTCTCCCAGACGAATGATCTCGGAGATGGCCTGCTCACGCTTGGCCTCAAAGAGCGCCATCTCCAACGGCTCATGGTCGAAGGCGTCTTTCATGCGTTCGAAGTGCTGCTTTAGCTCTTCCGGCGTGTCTCCAACGACGGACACCGGATGCACCGTACATGCGCACGGCTCGCCCTGCTCGTCGAAGTACACCTCATAGACTCCGACGTATCCTGCCTTGCTGCGAATCATCCGATAGGCCCAAGTCTTACATTTTGACATTTGTCTTTCCATGCAGAATTTGCGTGAGCAACGTACCCATCTCGACAAGCTTCTTGTTTGTCTTTTTAAGCTCGTCTCGCTCCTTGGTAAGTACCTCTTCAAACTCCTCTAGTGTCCTTCTCAACAAATCCAGATCCCTGCTTCTCTTAGCTATCCGGGATCTCTCGAAGATCGTTTCAGGGAGTTCCGGCCTAGGCGGAAGTTCAAACGGTGGCAGACCGCGATGATATTCACCTGGATCAATTTTGATTAGGTCCAGTTCATCATCTGGTGCTGCCGAAAAGAAGTTGTGAGTCTCCAGCATGAACCACAGAAGGTTGTCGCCAAAGCTGCACCACTTCACACCGACTATCTGGTTATCAATCGGTTTGTCGTGGTCTCCTACAGTGCACTTCAATGCGTAGAAGTAAGGTTTGACATCACGAGCCTTGATCTTGATCTTTTGCATGCAGTGACCTCAGCTTGAAAAGAGGTTCGGATGTTTTTGACCCCCAGACCATGACCGACAGGGAGCGGTAGCGCTGATCCTGCCATACAAGTCTCTGCGCTGCGTGCTCCAGCAGATCCTTTAAGTCGGGATT